>Ga0308019_10000187_pt1 | contig 37987 bp, 29 predicted proteins | sample Neamet284_FD_203135 | JGI IMG/M metagenome (GOLD analysis project Ga0308019, IMG submission 203135) | Marine microbial communities from water near the shore, Antarctic Ocean - #284 | ecosystem: Environmental > Aquatic > Marine > Unclassified | place: Southern Ocean | collected 2014-10-01
TACGGTTTGAAGGGCGGTAATGGAGTATGTATCTTGCAGACAACTTAGAATTTAAAGGAAATATGGCGAATACTTCTGATATTAAAAATGGAATGTGCTTGAATCACAATCATGGTTTGTGGCAAATTATTGAGTTTTTACACGTAAAGCCTGGGAAAGGAGCTGCTTTTGTAAGGACGAAACTTAAAAATATTGAGACTGGAAAAGTAGTTGATCACACATTTAATGCGGGTATGAAAATTGACCCCGTGAGAATCGAAACGAGAGAGTATCAGTTTCTTTACAACGACGATATGGGGTATCATTTTATGAATAATGATACATACGAGCAAATACCAGTTGAAAAGCACCTCATTAATGCACCTGAGTTTTTAACTGATGGACTTATCTGCAAGATGTTATTTGATGCAGATAATGAAAGAGCAATTTCTTGCGATTTACCCAATCATATTGAGGTTGAGATTACCTACACTGAACCAGGTGTGAAGGGTGATACTGCTACCAATTCATTAAAACCTGCAACAGTAGATACTGGTGTTGAAGTACGTGTTCCATTGTTTATCAATACAGGTGATTTCATCAAAGTGGACACTCGAACTAAAGAGTATTCTGAGAGAGTAAAAAAGTAAGGCTAAAGTATGGGGGATGTTAGCGAAAAAAGATTGAGAGGAAAGCTTGAGCTGAGAGAATTTAAACTCAGCGCTTTGCTTGATGTTACTCGTGCCATTAATTCTAAGTCATCTGAAGATGAACTTTTAGAACACTACAGTAAAGCTCTTCAAACCCATCTTGGTATTGGGCGCTTGGTTCTTTATTCTGTTGATTTAGGGAGGTCGTTTTGGAGATTGCTTATAGCCAATGGTGTGTCAAGTGAAGTGCCAGAAACTCAACCAATTGAATTCTTTCATAAATTAAACTCAGGAGGAATTTCATTAGCAGGAGTAGAAGGATTAAACAATCACTCTTTTGATATTGTTATTCCTGTATATAAAGACGATGTAGTAATTGCATTTGTATTAGCAGGTGATAAAGAAGAGGATGCGCCGGGTATGAGTCCGGTGGTTAAGCACTTAAACTTCATCCAAACACTTACTAATATATTAGTTGTTGCTTTGAGAAACAGAGAGCTGGTAGAAGAGAATCTCAGGCAAGCGGGGGTGAGGAAAGAGCTTGAGTTAGCAGGAGAAATGCAGGCAATGTTATTGCCTAAGGTTTGGCCTGAGGAGAGTAAAATTGATGTTTCAGGATATTATCAGCCGCACCAACAAATAGGCGGAGATTATTATGATTGCTTTTTAGCAGGGGAAGACCAGGTTGTTATGTGTATGGCTGATGTGAGTGGAAAGGGTGTAGGTGCAGCTATTTTGATGTCAAATTTCCAAGCAAATGTGAGGGCGATTTTCAACAGTGGTTCTCGCCCATTAATAGTAAAAGTAAAAGAGCTAAATACACGTGTAATGGATAGCGCTCAAGGTGAGAAATTTATCACATTTTTCGTTGCGGTATATGATAAAAAATCCAATTCATTAGAATATGTGAATTGTGGACACAATCCGCCATTGTGGATTGACGCGGATGGCCATTCTTCGTTATTAGAGCTCGGGGCTGTAGGTTTAGGTATGTTTAAGGAATTGCCCACGATTGTTTCTGGCAATGTTGATGTCCTTTCTGGGAGCACCTTAATATGTTATACAGACGGTTTAGTGGAGCAAGAGAATGAACAAAGTGAAGAATTTGGAATGACCAGATTGGAAGAAATCGTAAGGCGAGGTAAAGACGTGACAATCGACGCCATGCATTCTACAATGGTTCAGTCTCTGAAGGACTTTAGAGGTTCAACACCTCCATTAGACGATACAGCTCTTTTAAGCTGTCGCTTTAGGTAAAGCTGTCGCTTTAGGTAAAGCTTGACCTCGGCTTTCAATATCTAGAACCACTAAAAGTGCTAAGAACCCCCAAAATGGAGCGCTAACTTTATCAGTGTCTAAGTAATTGTTTAACACTCCGTGAATGAAGTAGGTCATTAAACCTAGATATATCGATACCGCTAAATTTCGTTCATCCTTGTTTTCAAGGTTATTCCACAAACGAAATCCGACAATTGATGCCCACCAAATTAACACTAAGACTAACAAGACACCCACAACGCCTTGTTCTGCAAGAGGCCCGAGGTATTCACTGTGTGCATTGCCGCCGTCAGCATTGTTTGTACTAATAATGGTTTTTAATTCTGACTTTTGAAAAGGTGCGTACACAAACTGATATGTACCAGGCCCCCAACCTGTGATAGGCCTTTCTTGAAAAAGAGAAACAGCGCAGCTCCATCTGTTGAGCCTTTCTAAATTGGAGTCATCACTTGAAATATTCGAAATTGATTTCACATGTTGAGTTAAGTCATCTGATGAATCTTGCTTGTTCCTCTGAAGATCTATCATTAAGGCGTCGAAATTCAACAAGACCACCACCAACGCTAAAGCACCTATTGACACTAAGGTTTTAAGCTTAATTCCTATTCTCATGGCGATAAACATAACTCCTACTCCGGCAAGAGAAACCCATGCTGCTCTAGTGAATGAGAGGATTAAGCCTATTGCGATAATTCCTGTTGCAATTGCGATTAACAACCTTGTCAATGTAGGTCTGTCTTTTTTTGATAAGAGTGCGATTGCTGGGGGCAACATCATCGCTAAGACCGCTCCATATGAAGTGTGGTCTTTAAAGAATGGTTTCATCATCCAATGGCCAGCGTGTTTGCTGAAGCCATAGCCTGCATGTCGAATTATAGTATACACGACAACAATACATAAAGGAAATAATAGCAGCATGACCATGCGCTCTCTAAACTCTGGCTTGTGAAGCATTATATGCCCTAAAAAGAAAAAGAAGCTTACAATAAACCAAGCCCGAGACGTCATGAATTTCAGTGAAATGAGTGGATCATAACTTGTTATTGTTGTGATAGCCATCCAGATCATCATACATCCAATTGTGATGGAAATGGGATGTGAAAAAAGCCTCTTGTCGACAGGCCAGCCTTTTAAAAATCGAAATAAAAATAGTATTAACGCCCCAAAAAGCAAAGGTTCTGTGGGCATATAGAGCCCCAAAGATGTTACCTCCAATTCTTGGAGGTTAATGCTGAATGGAACAGCTAATAAAATAAACCCAATATATAAATCAAGCCTTTTAATACCCCACCATGCAAGTAGAATCACAAGAGGTAAAATAGCAATCAGCAAAAATTCATTGTATGCACATACTCCTAAAAGAATGGAGAAAAGAAGTGTTCCTACAAGAACAGTTTTATCTGTCAGCCATGACTTCACTTACCTCTAGTTTCAGCGACTTTCAGACTATCGACTATCAATAACAAAATTAAGGTCATGGCAAGAGTTGAAAGGACACTTACAACAACGATGAGCCATCGTACAGGATAAGACTTCTTGTCAGCTGCTTGAGCGAAGTCAACCACAATACTTGATGGCAACTGTGTAGACGCATCGACCTTCATTAAGTCAAATCTCTTCTTTAATGTAGCTAGTTGCTCATAAGCCGGCTCAAGGAAGTTTGTTTGCTTATTGTATTTATTAGCCAGTTTAGAGATTCGTTCTAAATCTGCTTTTAAAATTACCGCTCCTCGCATATTGTTTTCTGCGACAGCTCTTCCATACTCAGCAGTTAATCCCCTAACCTGAGCTTCAAAGTCATAAATCCCATGAGAGTGAAGCTCACTTAATGCGTTTTCAGCATCCTCAATTTCTTTAATTGCCTGGCTGTAAGATGCTTTAGCGAGTTTAAGAGCATTTTTAGCTCTGTCATTTCGCAAGGCATTCGCAAGGCTATCGACAAGGAAAACCAAATCATTTGCGATATCTCTTGCGACATTTGGATCTTTATCTAGAACATGTATTCTGATTGAACCAAACCTGGTTAAATCAGCCCCCACGTTACTGTTGTATTCTTCCTGAAGAAGGGTTCTAGATCCCACCTCATTAAGATCTATGTCATAGTGTTCGTCCAAATTGTGGTTGGTGATGATCTGAGATCTTACTTTATTACTATTCAGCAATTGCAACAGCCTTTCAGCATCTTCGGTCTCTCCATACGCAAGTAAATCACCCTGCTTGCTCTCTTCGAAGAAGGCTTCACCTATAGAGCTTTGAGTCGTTGCGAACATAATTACATTGGATTCAAATTTCTCCTCGATTACGAGTGAAACACCAGCAGATATTATTAATGTAATAACACCTACGACAATGAATATTCGCAGTTTGCTAAACACAAATAACAACAGGTGAGATGAGTCTAATTTAGCTGAATCTCTATTTTCGTCTCTTTGAATCATTTGGCAAAGTTATGGGTAATCATGCAATATTGATAATGATTTTAAAGCTACAAACAGATTTTAGCTCAATGGATGTTCTTTAACTTTGCATCATGTCGCGAATTGCTTTAAATGCTCGTTTACTTATTCCTGGAAAGCTTGAAGGGACAGGGCTGTTTACTCACCAATGCTATAAGAGATTTATTGCCTCTCGGCCACAAGATGATTTTTTATTGATTTTTGATAGAATCCCTCCTTCGGAAATCGATTATGGGTCGAATTGTAAGAATATTTGTTTATTGCCTCCTGCCAGAAGACCATGGTTATTTGATTTGTGGTTTGATTACGCGATAACGTGGAAGTTGCGATCTTGGAAAGCGGATCTTTTCATCTCAACTGATGGTTACATTTCGAGAAAGACAAATGTTCCACAGTTAAATGTTATTCACGACATCAATTTCGAGCATCATCCCGAGTGGCTCCCCCCGAAATTCTCGAATCACTTCAGAGCGAGATTCCCTGTTTACGCTAGAAAGGCTACAAAACTCTGTACAGTTTCAAATTTCAGTAGAATTGACATATCTGAGAAATACAATATCAATAAATCTGAAATCTCGATTATCCCCAACGCTCCGGACAGTAAGTTCTCACCGATTTCAGATTCAGAGAAATTAAATTCTAAAAATGAGTTTGCGAATGGCGATAACTATCACGTTTTTGTCGGATCGATCCACCCAAGAAAAAACATTCACGGAATGTTAGATGCTCATAAAGAGTATAGAAAACGTGGCGGGAAATCAGACTTGGTCATTGTGGGTACTGCAATGTGGAGGGATGAGCATAAGGATGCAGATGGTGTTCATTGGGTAGGTAGGTTGGATGATAAAGAATTGGTATCTGCAATAGCGGGTGCAAATGCACTTTTATATCTGCCATTTTTTGAAGGTTTTGGTGTTCCAGTTGTAGAGGCAATGGCTTGCGGTGTTCCTGTTGTGGCAAGTAACACATCTTCTCTTCCTGAAGTGTGCGGAGGAGCCGCCGCGGCATTGGTTGATCCCCATGATTTTGAAGGCGCTGCTCAAGCTTTGTTGGATTTAGAAAACGATGCGGTTTGGCATAAAGAAAAATCAAATGCGGGCATTAAAAGGGCAGAAGATTTTAGTTGGGATAAAAGTGCGGAGAAGTTTTCTAGTATAATCTCTGAACTTCTGAACTCATGATAACTCTTAGACCTTTTTTAGAGTCTAACCGTATTGAGGCAGGGTGTGATGAAGCGGGGCGAGGTTGTTTAGCTGGTCCTGTTGTTGCGGCTGCTGTAATTTTAGATAAAGCTGTAGCGGAAGAGTTAGATTTAAATGACAGTAAGAAGTTAACAGCAAAAAAGCGAAACGAACTCAGGGTTAAAATTGAGGAGCAGTCAATTTCTTGGGCTGTATCTTTTGTGCCTCACGATAAAATCGATGAGATAAACATTCTTCAGGCTTCTTTTTTAGCGATGAGGCAATCTGTCGACATGCTGTTGACCAAACCGGAGCATCTTTTAATTGATGGCAATAGATTTGTGACATCTGATTCTATGCCTCCCCACACGTGCATTGTGAAAGGTGATGCCAAGTTCTCTTCCATAGCTGCGGCGAGTATACTTGCGAAGACACACAGAGATGATTTTATGCTTAAGCAAAATGAGAAATGGCCTGGATATAGTTGGCATTCAAATTTCGGATACCCCACAAAAGCACATCGTTTAGCTATTGATAAATTAGGCCCTACACCAATTCATAGAATTAGTTTTAAACTTCTTTAGGACTATGAATGCCTGACGAAATGGCTTTTTGTTCGTATTAAAACATTGTTTTGTTAGATATATGTAACATTAATCACCTCGTTTGAGTTAAATTGCATACCTATAAAAACAACCCCGTTATGACCATGAAACGTATTCTATTTTTCTTTTTTGCAGCGACTCTTTTCTCGCTCACAAACACCCAGGCTCAGTGTGACCTATTCTTCTCTGAGTATGCTGAAGGAACCTCTAACCATAAATATTTAGAGATTTTTAATCCCACAAATGCCGATATTTCGCTAGACGGATACGCCTTTCCAAGTGTGAGTAATGCGCCTACCACTCCAGGAGAGCATGAATACTGGAACACCTTTACTTTGGGCGCTGTAGTCCCAGCGGGAGGGTTTTACATTGTATCTCACGGATCAGCCGATCCTTCGATACTTGCATTAGCGAATCAGAATCATACATACTTGTCGAATGGTGATGATGGTTACGCTCTTGTGCAGGGAACAGAGGCTGACTATGTTGTCATTGATGTAATAGGTCAAAATATAACGGACCTGGATTATGCTGACCCAGGGTCTGGGTGGGCTGTTGCTGGAGTTGCAGATGCTACTAAGGATCATGTACTGGTTCGCAAGTCTTCCGTCATTCAAGGAAATACAGATTGGGCTTTATCTGCAGGTACAGATGATGCGTCTTCTGAGTGGACAGTCATGCCCGTTGATACATGGACGGATTTAGGAATGCATTCTTTTACAGGTTCTTGTGGTGCTGCTGTACCAGGTTGTATGAACCCTAACGCATCTAACTATGATGCTGCTGCAACATCTGATGATGGATCATGCGCATTCGCAAATGCATGTAATCTTGATGGTATAGAAGTTTCAACTTCTGGTTTAACATTTGTGCCTGCTGACTTAACAGTTGAAGTAGGTTCACTTGTATTTTGGGTAAACACAGGTGGTAGTCACAATGCAAATGGAGATATTGACACACAAACTGGACTTTCTTTTGGAAACCCTGAATCTTTCGGATTCCCAATTGTATCAGGAGATGCTTCAGGAGTATGTATTGGTTCACACACTTTTACAATCCCAGGAATTTATTCTTATGATTGCTCACAATATGGGCATGCCTCTGCAGGTATGGTTGGAACTGTTACTGTTGGTGTTGGTGGATGTATGGATGCTGCAGCTCCTAACTATAATGAAGCTGCTGACTTTAGTGATGGGTCATGTGAAGAATCATCTTTTACTTCAATAGCCGATATTCAATTGGGCCAAGAAACTGGTGCTTTTGAAGGCATCACTGTTCTAACTTCAGGTGTCGTAACTGGTGTATACGATGGTCTCGTGACTATCCAGGATGGATCAGGTGCTTATTCGGGCATTTGGGTTAACGGTTCAGATGTAGCTCTGCAAGTTGGAGATGCGGTTGAGGTAACAGCAACTGTTGCTGAGAACTTCGACTTAACACAACTTCAATCACCTTCAGTAATTATTTTAAGCCAAGGGAACACACTTCCAGGTGCTGAAGTCCTTGCTACTTCTGAAGTCCTTGCTGAGCAATGGGAAGGAGTTTTAGTTCAAACAACTGGAACTGTAAATGATGATGCTCTTGGATATGGAGAGTGGTCATTAGATGACACTACTGGACCTGTTCGTGCTGATGATCGTGGTTACGATGCTATAGGTGCCGGTCTTGTAACACTAGGAGCAATGATTCAAGTTACTGGAGCTCTCGACTTCTCTTACGGTGACTTTAAAATTCAACCCCGTGATGTAAATGACGTTCTTCTTTATGGTTGTACATCTGAGGTGTCTGACAATTACGATCCAGCGGCCTCAGTAGATGATGGTAGTTGTATTTTTACTGGCACATCTTGTTCTCTATTCATTTCAGAGATTGCTGAAGGGTCTGCTGCCAACAAATATATTGAGCTGTACAATCCCACTGGATCTACTGTTTTTCTAGATCAGTACACAATGGCTAATTGTAGCAATGGATGTGATAATCCAACAGCTGTTTATCTTACTGATCAATTTGATTACTGGACATTGACTTTCCCTGCTGGTGCCACTGTTGCTCCAAACAGCACATACATTATTGCTCATCCTTCAGCAGATCCAATCATTCTTGCGGTTGCAGATATGACTGAAACGTATCTCTCAAATGGCGATGATACATATGCTCTTGCTGAAATTATTGGTGCTGACACAGTACTTGTTGATCTAATAGGGGATATAGGACCTGATCCTGGTTCTGGGTTCACTGTGTCAGGTGTTGCAAATGCGACTCAAAACGGTACTCTAGTGCGTAAATCAGATGTGAATGCTGGTAACGCTGGTATGTGGGCAGCTTCTGCAGGAACAAATGAATACGATGGTGAGTGGATTGTAAATCCATCTAACGATTGGAGTAATTTAGATTCTCATGTATTTACGAGCGGATGTGCTTTTGATGCGAGTGGATGTACTGACCCTGCAGCTTCTAACTATGACTCTGCGGCAACGACTGATGACGGGTCTTGTGTTTACATTCCCAATTTAACGATTCAGGAAATACAAAACGGACTTGTTACAGGTCAAGTTGTAACTGGTGGAATTGTAACAGCTGTATATGCAGCTTCTAGTTCTTTGGCTGGGAACACCTCTTATGTCATCCAAAATGGAACAGGACCTTACTCCGCTATTTGGTGTCTAGGTACAGGTGTAGTAGCTGGAGATATAGTTGATATTGCTGGAACTGTATCTGAAGTATACGGTTTACGCCAAATTGTAGGTGCTGTCTCAACTGTTGTTTCTTCAGGAAACACTCTTCCAGCAGCAGAACTCCTTGCGACTGCTGCCGTCAATGATGATCAGTGGGAAAGCGTTTTGACTCAAATATTGGCCCCAGTTTCAAATGCTGATGCTGGTTACGGAGACTGGCTTCTTGATGACGGAACCGGAAATGTCAAGGTTGCAAATCTTGGATATAATGCCGTTAGTGATAGTGTGTTAATTGATTTGGTTTTGACTCCTGTTGTTGAATTGGGAGTCACGTACCGTGTTACTGCTCCGAATTTCTATTCATACGGGGCTTGGAAATTGGTGCCAACTTTTGCAACAGATGTAGTACGTCTTGGTTGTATGGATGTTGCATTCGCGAATTATGACCCCCTAGCCGCAGAAGATGATGGCTCTTGTTCAAGTACACCTGGATGTACAGATCCTTCAGCTGACAATTATGATCCAGCAGCTGTCGTAGATGATGGAACGTGTATGATTGTAGGATGTTTTGATGTTGTCGCTTTCAACTATAATGTCAATGCGACAGTGGTTGACAACACACTTTGTTATTACACTTTACCGGCAATCTTGATCAATGAGATACATTTTAACTCTAGTATTGCTCAAGGTGATGATTTTGATTGGGAATTCTGTGAATTATATAACTCAGGTGATATTGCTGCTGATGTAAGCGGATATCATTTCTTTAACTCAGCTTCAGGTTCACCTCAATTGGGATTGGTTTTCCCAGAAGGAACATCTATAGCTGCTGGAGAGTTTGTCATTGTAACTGTTGCAGGTGGTGGAGGAACACTTAACTACTCAGGAAATGGATATCAAGTATTCGAAATGGATCTTGGTAACTTCTCAAACAGTGGTGAAGAAGTTTCACTTCAAGATGCTTGGGGTAATGTTGTAGATGCAATTACATATTCTTCATCTGGCCTTTGGCCTGGTACAGGGTACAGCATTTTAGGTAGTACTCTTATTGGAAACCCTAACGGTGGTGGATCTTCTCTGGAATATATACCAGAAATTTTAGCTGCTTATACTGCAGGCGCTCTTTCTTCAGATAATGAGTTAGGTAACAATTGGCAAGCATCTTGGGTTGATGGTGGAACGCCTGGAGCTGCTAACTCATCTGCTTTTGGATGTAACGACGCTTCAGCTTGTAATTACAATTCGACTGCTTATTTAGCTGACAATTCCTCTTGTACTTACGACTGTTACGGTTGTACTTACCCAGATGCAGAGAACTTCACTAATGGAGCTACTGTAGATGATGGTACTTGTACATTCAATGCTATTAACCCATGCCCTTCAGACTTAAATGGAGATGGATCAATTACAACAAGTGACCTTCTTGTTTTCCTTGGGGCATTCGGTGGTATTTGTGAGTAGTATCAAGTCTATTGATATAGCGATTTATTTATACTTATAATATCTTTAAAAGGCACTCCTTAGGGAGTGCCTTTTTTGTTATTCAAAGATTGAATACCTTCATACATCATCTATTTTAGAATCATAATCGTAGTTTCCTCATTAGATAGGTTTAGGTCCCTGTCTTCTAAACTGATTCGAAACCTTAAAGTGTCGTAATCAGACTGAAGACTCCATGTATTCATGGCGATTTCAATAATACCTTTTAGAGCTGGATTAGAACCTGAAGGATTTACTCGAGGAACCCTGTAGTAAAATGGTACTTGCCCTTGAGCAGGAATAAGTGGTATATGTGTCCACTCACCATCTCTTAGTTCGTCGTACTCACACATCAGATTAAAGTGGTGATCACAGGTGCTACAGAATGGGGGGAGTATGTCTGACGAGTTTAATCCTAAATCCCCATCACCGTCAGTAAACTCAATAGACAGAACCGCGCTGTTGTCTTCATAAATGTCAAAAGCTAGAAATTTGATTGCAGGTTCAATTGGATAGTTCGGTTCAGGGAGACAACTTGTAAAACCTAAACTGATAAATAAGAGGATGCAACTATTTTTATACTTTTTCATTGATACGAAGCTACCACTTCCGAACTTAGCGAAATGTTAATCGAAGATAATTTCATAAAAATTCGTAGTGAATTAATTACATCATTAAGGAAAATGGATGTTCAGAAAGACTCTAACTTCGAGACTCAGGCGATCAAAACATTTAGATTTCAGGCTAAATACAATTCAACTTACAAGAAATTTATCGAGCTGTTAAACATCAATCCAGCCTCTATCTTTGAATATAAAGACATTCCTTTCCTTCCAGTTGAAGCGTTTAGAGATCACAATGTCACTACGGGAGAGTTTGTGCCAGAAATAATCTATAAAAGCTCAGGAACTACAGGTTCAGGGAAAAGATCGGAACACAGAGTGCGCACAGTATCATGGTATAACGAAGTGGCTAGTAGAATTTATTCATCTCTAGTCTCTCCAGTCCACAATCTTACTCTGTTCGCTTTACTACCTGGATACATAGAGAGAAAGAACGCGTCGCTGGTAGAAATGTCAAGGTCATTCATGAACGCATCAGGCCAGCCAGAGCGTTTCTACCTCAACAATACACGAGCTTTAATAGATGATCTTACTCAGTCTATTTTAAAAGGTGATGTTGTTACGATCATAGGAGTTACACATGCTCTTTTAAATCTTCTTGAAGCTGATCATGCCTCAGATCTTCCACGTGCAATACTAGAAGCACAACTCACAATAATTGAAACAGGAGGCATGAAGGGCCATGGGAGGGAACCCATTAGAAGTGAGGTCCATTCTCGCATTCGAAAGGTGCTCCCGAACGCTAAGATCATTAGTGAATATGGAATGACAGAGCTTCTTTCTCAGGCATATTCTTTAGATGGTCGTTATTTCAGAACTCCTTCATGGATGCGGGTGGTCATTCGAGACCCTTCAGACCCAGGGTCAATACTGAAGTCGGGTCGCACAGGAAGATTGCAAATTATAGATCTCGCAAACATTGATAGTTGCGCATTTATCTCTACCTCCGATCTGGGGAGTATGAAGAGTGAAGAAAGCCACGAGTTTGAAGTTATAGGTCGCTTTGATCACTCTGAAGTCAGAGGGTGTAACCTTCTTTCAGTGTAGAGTCTTTCACTCTAACTTATAGAAACGAGGAAGTAGTTTTTCTTTCCTCTCTGTAAGAGCAAGTGTTTGCCGTTTAATAAATCACTGCGATCGACCGATTTACTATCTTCGACTAAGTCCTTATTTAAACGAATGCTATTCTCTTTTAGAGCTCTTCTAGCATCGCCTTTAGATGAGAAGAAGCCAGTGTGTTCACTTAAGAGATCTATAATCCCTACGCCAGAGTTGAGCAGTTCAGGAGAGATCGTCGCTTTGTCGACACCTTCAAATACTGATAAGAATTCAGATTCCGGGAGATTTTCTAAGTCGGATTTAGCGCTCTTTCCGAATAGGATTCCGGATGCGGCAACAGCTGTTTTCAGATCTTCCTCCGAATGGACTCTTGTGGTAATGTCCTCTGCAAGGGCAGTTTGAAGAATTCTTGTGCGGGGATTTTCAGTATGCGCAGCTTCAAGAGATTCTATTTCTTTCTTGCTTTTAAGCGTGAAGATCCGAATAAATTTACCGGCATCTTCGTCAGCGATATTCATCCAGTATTGGTAGAATTTATATGCAGATGTTCGTTTTTTATCAATCCAAATATTACCTCCCTCACTCTTGCCAAATTTACTTCCATCCGCCTTGGTGATAAGCGGAGCAGTCAAGGCAAAAGCTTGTCCAGATCCTTTTTTACGGATAAGCTCGGTGCCAGTTAAAATATTCCCCCATTGGTCGGAACCTCCCATTTGGACTTTACAATTCTCATTTTTCCATAGATGATAAAAATCATAACCTTGGACAAGTTGGTAAGTGAATTCCGTAAAACTCATGCCCTCCTCTAATCGGTTTTTCACACTGTCCTTAGACATCATGTAGTTCACTGTGATGTGCTTTCCTACATCACGTATGAATTCTAGGAAGTTAATGTCTTTAAACCAATCAAAATTATTCACCACACGTGCCGCATTCTCTCCTTCAAAGTCAAGAAATTTCTGAAGCTGATTTTTTTGACTGTTGAGATTATGCTGCATTACATCAAGATCCAGTAGCTGTCTCTCTTTGGTTTTGCCGCTAGGATCTCCCACCATTCCTGTTGCTCCACCCACAAGAACCACAGGCTTATGTCCTGCTCTTTGCCAGTGCAACAGAAGCATCACAGGTACTAGATTCCCAATGTGAAGTGAGTCAGCAGTAGGGTCGAATCCCACATAACCAGCGGTACTTTCTTTTGCAAGTTGTTCCTCCAGTCCGGGCATCATGTCGTGTAACATCCCCCTCCATTTTAATTCTTCAATCAGATCCATTTCGCAAAGATAAGTTTACAGATGCGGTAGAAGGCGCTCCATCGCCATTCCTCGACTCCCTTTTAACAATATATTTTTTCCTTCAACCTTGTTCTCTTTGATTTCTAAGCCCAAACCCTCCACTTTCTCAAAAAATCTTCCTGCCCCGCCCACAAATTCCTTCACCTTGCAAAACTCCATCCCCACAAAAATTCCATTTAATCCAAGATCAGCACAGTATTCTACCACTCTTTTGTGAGACTCGAAAGAGAAATCTCCAAGCTCCCTCATTTCTCCTAGTATAACAAGCCTATCACCTTTGTTGTTTTTAGCGAATGACTCAAGAGCCTTCTCCATGCTTGATGGATTGGCGTTATATGCATCGAGCAGAATTGTATTACTCCCAGTTTTCACCACCTGTGACCTGTTGTTCGATGGAACATATTCTGAGATAGCCTCGCCTACATCTTCTCGCCCGACACCAAAATATCTTCCAATAGAAATTGCACCAGCAATATTATCTAAATTATAATCGCCTTCAAGTTTAATATCTCGACTCTCACTTTCATATCCCTGTTCAGCCCAAACAAACTTCCTCCCGCCATCGATCTCAAACCTCACAACAGGTTTCATTTCCAAAGTTCCGAAAACGCTCCTGTCTAACCCTTCACTCACCTCCATTAATTTATCACGGCCTCCATGGACGAAAACCCTTGACCCATCTACTTCGCTGAGGTAATCAAACAATTCCTTTTTGCCTTTCTTCACCCCATCTTCCCCACCAAATCCTTCGAGATGGGCAAGACCTATATTGGTTATTATCCCCAAATTAGGTTCAGCTATCCTCGCTAAATCAGCAATTTCCCCGATATGATTTGCACCCATCTCTACAACTAAAAATTGACAATCCCTCGGTGCTGAGAGGATCGTTAGGGGTACCCCGATATGATTGTTAAGGTTCCCCTTCGTTGCGTGCACCTTGTATTTTTTCGACAGCACCGCAGCCGTAAGTTCTTTCAGCGTAGTCTTGCCGTTACTCCCTGTTATTCCCAAGACAGGTAACTCGATAAATGTACGCCTATAGAGTGTTGCTAAATTTTGTAATGCTTTAAGAACATCATCGACTAAAATGATGTGGTCTGAAATCTCTATGCTAGGATCATCTACAACAGCGGCGATACATCCTGCTTTTAAAGCTTCATGAGCGAATTTATTACCATTGAAATTCTCACCATGTAGAGCAAAAAACAGCATTCCTTCCCCACAAGCCCTCGTGTCGGTAGTGATTCCATTTTCTGCTTTTAAGAAAATCTCATATAATTCCTCAGTTTGCATAGATCTTCAGGTATAAAAAAACCCTAACGCACAATGTACGTTAGGGTTTTAAAATTTTTCATGTTAGTGATTTATTGACCTGAGTTAAGCACAGGAGCACCCACCCTTGTCATCGCACAACGGAAACCAACAGTAGAAGAAGACTGACGCTCATCCATAAAGCGACGTGTTCCAGGAACGAGCCAGTAAGCTCTGTCATTCCAACTTCCACCTTTATAAACTCTAGATTCGTTATTTACCAAACTAGACCCTCCGTAGTCATACATGCGACTCGAATTTTCAGATGCATCATCAGGGTTACTGAAATCAACAGAACTGTTGATATCACCATCACGGTAATCAATGTTGTCAGCAATTCTATAGTTCGTTCTTCCAATGTTTTCTTCTAGAGTAACATCTCTATATCTCATATCGCCAGGAACAGCAACAATGTTTTTACTAAAACCACTTCTCAAATCAGAAGCAATAAGCGCTTCGCTGTCAACAATAAGCTCCATCGCTTCAGCCATAATTAATTGACTTTCCTCTTCTTGACTTTTTAAACTAACTTCAAATGCAGTTTCAATTTTCAAGTCTATACCATCGAGCAACTCTTCATCTTCAGGTGATAAGCCGATACCTTTGTTGTCAGATTTATAGGACTTTATGAACTTAGCCGTTCTCTCAATATCATATACAACGTAGTCGTATTTATCTTCTGGATTCCCCTCAGCATTCTTCACCATCGTTTTGAAATCATTTCCTCTAAATGATCGGAAAGCTTCGTTATCTAAGTTAGATAAAGGACGGTAAACATCCATAACCCACTCGTTTACGTTTCCAGCCATGTTGAATAAACCGTAGTCATTCGGAGCGTAACTATTCACATTTACAGTGATATCACCTCCATCATCTAATGCTCCCGCAACTCCCATATAATCTCCACGTCCTTTTACAAAGTTCGCGTTAATTGTACCAAAGTCCCAATTATTTCTGAGCTCGTCATTTCTAATATAGTGACCATCCCAAGGGTAGGTTCTTCTTTCTTCGATAAGCTCTCCGTTGCTATTACCGATTAAACCTAGGGCAGCATATTCCCATTCAGCCTCAGTTGGAAGTCTGTAATCTGGTAGAAGCAACCCATCCTCTAGTTTAATATCACGATAGCCACTTGAGTTAGGTCTAAAATCTCTTACACCTTCAACTTCACGCTCACCTATGTATTGTCTATTCAGGTATGTTGACGTTGTGAAATGCTCTTCATCCATTTGAGCGTCAGGGCTATGAACTAAAAGTCCCTCTCTAACTAGGATGTCTTCATTCACTCGGTCAGTTCTCCATTTACAAAAATCATTTGCTTGATTCCAAGACACTCCTACTACAGGGTAGTCACGGTATGCAGGGTGACGCAGGTAGTACTTTACCAATGGCTCATTGTAAGCAAGCTTTTCACGCCAAGCCAATGTGTCAGGGAGTGCACGCTCAATAATTTCAGGGAATGAATTTCCGTAAACACGTTCAAGCCATGTTAGGTACTCAAGCCAAAACATATTTGTTACTTCCGTCTGGTCTATATAAAATGAAGAAACGGTAACACGTCTAGGTGCGTTATCCCATGATCCCATTAGATCATCTTCAACTTGTCCCATTGTGAATGTACCTCCTTCAACAAATACAAGACCTGGGCCTGTTTGTTGCTCGTAAAATGAAGCTTTCTCAAATCCGCCATTGTCAGATGAGTTGTACGACCAGCCAGTCGCTCCAGAACGCTCTTGAAAGCATCCGGTGAGTGCAGCCATCATTATAAAAAGTGAAAAAATGCTTGTGGGTTGTTTCCAGGTCATCTTATTCTTTGTTTAAATATGTTAGTTTATCGTTCTTGCAGGTAAGCAGGGCCGATAATAAATCGTTGAATGTCTTATCTATAACTAGAAAGTAGGGCAAGGTATTTTACGGAACTTACCTTTTCTTTGTTTGCTGTCGAATTTTAAAGTCATACTAAGCTCGTGAGCACCACCTGTAGCTGGGGTTAACTCTGATATAGTTATATCGTAGCTGTAACCAAATCTCATGATGTCTGTTTCAATTCCTACAACAGCAATTAAGGCATCTCTGTATTCAGTAAATGCGATTCCTCTATACCAAACACCACCAAATAAAGGTCCTTTGTTTACAAATAAACCCAAGTTCATCTGCTTGAATTCGGCTTGTTGACGGAAAAGAAAGCTTGGAGATATTGACGTGACTTCTTCTCCTTTAATGTTCGTTTTAAGAGGGAGTTTAGCACCACCATGGATGGTGAGCTTCATAGGAAGACGACTTAACCCAACCACCAATGATTCGTTAGGTTCGTTTAAGTGATGAGCGGCAAAACCAAAATGGAATTTATTCGTGAACAGAATCACTCCAGTCCCGAAATCTACATTTTGAATTTTCCCACCTCTAGGCGTGTCTTGTGTCTCATAGATAAATCCTCTTCGGGGGTCGATCATATCGCCAAACGTAAGCTTACTCCAATCTAATGCTTTCTGGAAGTAGCTAGCTTCGAGAGCCGCTCTCAAAGATATCTTACGAGTTAGGTTTTGCTGATAAGCATACATCCCCGTAATTCTTGTCGTTTGTAGTGTGTTCTGACCTGCCTGATCGCTCATGACAGTTAATCCAAGCCCACCTTGGATACTTTTGACGTGTTGGTCATATGAAACAGCCTGTGTCACATATGATCCGCTCATAGCGGGCCACTGATTCCTGTAAGACATAACGAGTCTAGGATCTCGATTTCCTCCAGCAAAAGCGGGGTTTAAGAACAGAGGATTCGCATAATATTGCGTGAATTCTGCATCTTGAGCATGCACCTCATTCGTGGTGCATACAGACATGATTCCCGCAAGAAGCGCGAATCCTAAAACGGTTGTTAGTGGTGTTTTCAACATAGAGGTTCCCATTGAACTCACAATAATACGGAATTTTAAGTTAATAAGCGGGAATAATATCTCTCGCTTGTTTACGTTTGTTCAATGATTAGTCACGAAATTTGGCGAAATAATCATGGTTAACAACAAACTATTTAAAATGATATACACACAGCTCCGTGTATTTGCTTTGTTTTTCTTGCTAATGTTAATACAAGCGAACGCTTTAACGGGTCAGGTAGTTGAGGTGAGTTTTGCGTTTGAAACAAATAAAAATGATTTTGAAATTCTAGTAGGTGAAGTGCAAATCCAGTCAAAATGGACTGGCGTTGAAGTTTTGAGTAACACTTTTGTCTGGGAATTTGTGAGCACCAATGTTGAAGATTTCGCAATCACAAAAAATTTAGATCAACCTTGGAGAGTCGTAAGAGGATCTAATACGGGTGAATGGTTCGCTCAATTCAGGTCGCCTAAATATAGAATTTCACAAAATGGAAATGTTGAGCGTTTGGTAAACTGGAGTGGGGTAATTGGCAGTTCACCAGCTGAAGAAAGTAGAGTAGTGAGAGTTTGGCCTGAACATTCAAAATTATCTGAGGGAACATGGTTGAAATTTGCGACTGGACAAGAAGGAGTTTTTAGGATAGGATATTCAGACCTGATGGCTTCAGGAGTCAACCCAGACACATTGGTTTTCTCAGAAATACAGCTTTACGGAAATGGGGGGCGAATGTTGCCGTTGGATAACGATACGGACAGGCCGCTTGACTTGCCTCTGTTAAAAGTAGAAACCCAAGGTGAAGAAGATGGTGTTTTCGATTCAGAAGATGCGATTTTCTTCCATGCTTCTGGTGTGGACTCATGGAACTGGAATGGGTCAAGTGAACGTTGGTCTCATGAAAAACACAATTGGTCTGACAGTGCGTATTACTATCTTAGAATAGATGGGCCTTCGAATCTAATTGGCAGTAGAATAGAAAGCCCAATGGTAAATAATTTACCGATATCGCAAGAATGGTCTACGCATTTGGCGAAGAGGTTTCATGAAGTAGAATCGCATAATATTGCGCAAAGTGGAAGAGAGTTCTATGGCGAACATTTTACGTATTTAGGTAGTCAATTATATGGATTCAGTTTTAACATACCTAATCTTGTGGGTGATTCCGGTTGGGTTGATGCTAGAATTGCGGGTAGGACCTTAGGTGCAACTAGTGATTTCACTCTGTTGTGTAATGGGGAGGAATCTCAAACCAGTGATATTTCCCTCAGTGAGAGTTCTCTTCTTTTAGCCCAAAAAAGGAATCTTTCTCTTGCAGTGGAAATGCCTGGTGAGGGTATTGATGTTCAATTGTCATTCACTCCAGGAAATGAGTCAGCGCAGGGTTGGGTCGATTATGTAAGAGTTCAAGCATGGCAGAACTTGGTAGTTTCAGGTGGCCAGTTTTATATAAATGGCACGCGCATGACCTCATTCACGAACTCCGCGAGATACACATTAGAAAATGCTGAATCGGTGGATGCTGTTTGGGATATAACGAATCCTTTAGAGTCAGTGTCGGTTGAGATTGAAGATTTGGGGGAGGAATTAGCGTTTAAGGCGAATATGGATACAACCAGACGATTTGTCGCTTTTAGGTACAGTGCTTCTAAAGAGGTTCGCGCTTTAGGAGAGGTAGGTAAAACGGATCTTCACGGATTGGGTCATCTAGATTTGGTTATTTTGACAGCTTTGCCACTGGACTCAGCTGCAAGAAGATTAGCTGTTCTTCACGCTGATAGAGGGATGAGGGTTGCCGTTGTAAATCAACGTCAGGTTTTTGATGCCTTTTCATCTGGTTCGCCAGATCCAACATCTATAAAAATGCTGATGATGATGTTGCGCGATAGAGCTGCCAATACTGAAGATCAGCCTAAGTATCTTACCCTTATGGGTGACGGAACTTTTCTGAATAGAAACCTAAACCCAGATGGGATAAACATCATTACATTCCAAAGTTCGAACTCTGAAAGTACTGTTAGTAGCTATGTAACAGATGACTATTTCGGACTGTTAGAAGATGGGATGGGGGAGTCACCTGGAGATAAATTAGCTATCGGAGTGGGCCGAATCCCCGCGACTGATCTTTCTCAAGCGTTAGGTTTTGTTTCAAAAGTAGAGACATACTTAGGAGCTTCAGGAGAGTCTTCTCCAACTGCCGAGTGTGAAGCAGGTGGTGAGTCATCAATTTACGGGTCGTGGAGAAATCGCATTGTTTTCGTGACTGATGATCAAGATGGGAATAACAATGATGGGTGGCGACACATGTCTGATAGTGAGATTCATTCAGAGAGAGTGTCTCAAGAACACAATGAATATGACATCATTAAAATATATCCAGATTCATACATACAAGAAGCTACTCCCGGGGGTGAAAGGTATGATGCAGCAGAAGCGGATATCGCCCGTAAAGTTCAAGAAGGGGCGCTTATTATTGATTATATAGGTCATGGTGGTGCAAGAGGTTGGGCACACGAGAGGATTTTAAATACGACTACAATTAGAGAATGGACGAATAAAAACAGATTGCCAGTTTTCATGACGGCAACTTGCGAGCTTTCTCGTTACGATGACCCTGAAGTAGAATCAGCTGGAGAAATGTTGATATTCAATCCTGATGGAGGCTCGGTAGGGATGCTCACAACGACAAGAACTGTTTTTAGCGGTGGTAACCAAGAGCTCAATACAGCATTTTTTAAAACTGTTCTCGATGAAGATTCTGGTACGGGACAGTTGAGATGTTTGGGAGATATATGTAAGGATACCAAGAACAGTCCCGACGTGACAAGCGTGACAAATATGAGGAATTTCTCACTTTTAGGTGATCCAGCTATGCTACTTGCGTATCCTGCTTATAATGTGTTCTTCACAGAAATTCCAGATACGATTAGGTCTTTAGATTTGGTAAAAATGAAAGGCTATGTGGGGACTTCCTCAGGAGATACATTAGAAGAGTTTAATGGCCAGATATACCCAACAGTTTTTGACAAGAGATCGGAGTTAAGCACTTTAGACAATGATGATGTTGCTGGAGAGTTTAATTATACCATGTACAGGAATGTGATTCACAAAGGTCTTGCAAGTGTTGTGAATGGTGTCTTTGAATTCGAATTTGTAGTGCCTAGAGATATTGATTATACATATGGCAATGGAAGGGTAAGTTGTTACGCTATTTCTGACAATATCGAGGAAAAAACGGATGCACATGGCGCTTCAGAAGGATTCGTTATTGGAGGAACATCATCTTCTGTATCCATAGACGATTTAGGGCCTCAAGTATCTTTGTACATTAACGATTCCCTATTTATTGAAGGCGGTGTAACAAGTGAAGATCCTTGGTTGTACGCACGTGTTTATGATGAGAGTGGGATCAATACTGTAGGAAATGGGATAGGACATGATTTAAAAGCTGTCTTGGATGAGTCCTACGATTCCCCATATATCTTAAATACTTATTTTACTTCCGACCTCGATACGTATAAAAGTGGGACGGTGAGATTCCCATTCAATGATTTGGAGGATGGTGAGCATATCTTGGAGTTTAAGGTGTGGGATGTCCAAAATAACAGTGCAACTGCCCTAACTTCCTTCACCGTCGTTAATTCATTTGAGGTAGCTCTTGAATCAGTTATTGCATATCCCAATCCTGCTTCTTCTCATGTTTCTTTCCGAGTTGCCCACAATCAAGTATGTAATCTTGTTGAGGCTGAGGTAGAGATTTATGATGCTTCAGGTCGTACGGTTAAAATTTTCACAAAAGATTTAGTTTCCCATGGTAGCTTAACAGATGTTGCATCGTGGAATCTAGTCGACGGCAGCGGAGCTGATGTGCCCGCGGGGCTATATGTGTTTAAAATTAAAATGACGACAGAAAACGGTACATATGCGCAATATGGAAGTAAACTTGTCGTTCTAAGGCCATAATCAAGAATCTGAGGTAGTACATTTGCCTGACGAATAAAACTATTTAATGACGCATAAATTTCATTTACTTCATTTAGCAGCTATCACAGTTGTTTTAAATCTATCGATAGGAACGTCTATAGCTCAACTTAATCCTGGTGAAGTAGCATCACTTGTTCAGTTAAATACGATTACTACGGCAGTACCATTTTTAATGATTGCTCCCGATTCTAGGTCAGGAGCTCTTGGTGATGCTGGAGTAGCTCTTTCCCCTGATGGCAATAGTCTACATTGGAACCCCGCTAAAATGGTTTTCTCTGAGAACGAACTAGAGATGAGTCTTAGTTACGCTCCTTGGTTAAGGGCGTTAGTCGATGATATGAACCTTGCGTATTTAACGATGAACCGCAAGCTTAATAAGAGACAGGCCTATGGTTTGGCTCTAAGGTACTTCAGTCTTGGGAACATTACTTTTACGGATAACCAAGGAACTCTGATTAGAGATTTCCAACCCGCTGAGCTAAGTCTTGATGCAGGGTTTTCACAGAAGTTTACGGATAAATTTAGTGGGGGAGTTGCCGGACGTTTTGTTCATTCGAATTTAACAGGAGGAACGAGTGTCTCAGGAGCTGAGTCAAAGCCAGGCATAGCTGTAGCGGCTGATGTCAGTATGTTCTACACGGATAAAAATGCAAATTGGGGAGGTAAAGATGGGACATTCAACTTCGGGATGAATATTTCTAACATAGGTTCTAAAATGAGCTATACAGAAACAGCAGCACGTGATTTTATCCCTGCTAATCTTCGTTTAGGGGTTGCTTATACTATAGAGCTTGATGATTATAACGATCTCACTTTTACAATAGATGGAAATAAATTACTCGTACCTACCGCACCTGTTTATGACCAGCAAAGCAATGATATAATTAGTGGTTATTCAAATGATGTAGGTACAGCCACGGGTATGATTCAATCGTTTTATGATGCACCTGGTATTGTTGACTTTAATGATGACGGCACCTATTCTGTACTGCCAGGAAGTATTTTTCGTGAAGAGATTAGAGAAGTAAATCTCGGTGGAGGAATGGAGTACACCTTTTCTGATGTCTTTGCTTTTAGAGCTGGTTACTTCTACGAGCATTTTTCTAAAGGAAATAGACAGTTCATTACAATGGGTGCTGGAATGAAATACACTGTTTTTACGATCGATTTAAGCTATTTAGTTAGTACAACACAACAAAACCCGTTAGCCAATACTCTTAGGTTTACTTTGAGAATGCAATTCAGTGATTTGTTAGATTTAGGAGCTTCTGTAAATTAATGGATATTAGAATAGGATATGGATATGATGTTCACCGTTTAGAGGAGGGTGAAGAACTGTGGATTGGAGGTGTTCTATTTCCACACAAAAAAGGAGCCCTTGGTCATTCAGATGCAGACGTGCTATTACATGCAATTTGTGATGCGATGTTTGGCGCACTAGCGATGAGAGATATAGGGTATCATTTCCCAGATACAGACCCAGCATACAAAGGGATTGATAGCAAAAGACTGTTAATCGAAAGTTGGGAGAAAGTTTCTGAAAAGGGTTGGAATATAGGCAACCTAGACACAACGATTTGTCTTCAAACACCTAAGCTCTCTCCGTCGATAGACGCTATGAGAGCAGTCATCGCTGAAATACTTTGTATTAATATTGATAAAGTCAGTATTAAAGCTACGACAACAGAAAAATTAGGGTTCGTAGGGACAGAAGATGGGATAAGTGCCCATGCTGTAGTTCTCTTAAATAAGAAAGCTTAAAACCCCCAGAGTGGGTTAGGTAGCGTTGTCCTCGAAATGGTCTGGTTGTAAGTCCTCGTAGAAATGAACTCGGATAATAGCGGTGTCTCTTAACAAGTCCAATTTCCCAATTTCAAGTGAGTGAATATCCACTCCAGTTCTTTCTTCTAAATCCTGTTTAAGTTCTTCTCTTCTTCCGGCATGAATCAGATCAACTCTGTCGTAAACAACGATTTTAGTGGCGAGGTGCTTTACAAACCAAAGGCGTTCTAAAACAAAAGCAAGCCCCCAAATCCCAACATTAGCAACTGCAATGATTCCCCAGCCAGTGCCTTGAGGAGCTAGCGCATTGATAACTGCAAGTGTGATGACAATAAACAGGTAGGACATTTCCCTGATAGGAATAGCGTCAGTTCTATATCGGATGATGCTGAAGATGGCAAATAATCCCAGAGCAAATCCCATCTCAATTTCAACGCCACTAAGGAGTGTGCATAGGAAGAAGACAGAAGTGGAGACAAGCATAAAAGTAAAGACGTAGTCACGGCGCTTAGAAGCGAGGTGGTAGATCATCCTTACTACGACTAAACTTGAGATTAAATTGACGCTAAACCCGAGTAAAAGGGTGGTTAATTCTGAAAATTCTGCAGGAATCATATTATGTTATTTCTTTAACAGCTCGTTTTAGAACTTTGAGTTTCGAAAGGTACGTACGAGGAGGTAAACTAACGTCAGAAGAAAGACGTCCAAGTACATATTTACTGATTTTAGTTATTCTGCCTAATTGAGCAGTTCGCTCAGGGAGGTTTCTGAGAAAGACAAACAAAGGAGACCTCCTGTCCGTTTCAGCTTGTTTTAATTCTACAACAATGAGTCCTTGCAGAGGTTTGGAAACTTCTCCTTGAATAGAGGTAAAGGTTAAGTCTGTGTCAAAGGTTATTCTCTCACCCCGATCCAATTGGGCCAATGTGAAACGTGAGTATTGTATGTATAAAACAGGGCTTAACTCAGAGGCGAAGGGGACCCGTTCAGACAGGAAACGCTTTTCAGAATCAGTTAAAGGATCGTCCCATTTTTCTGTAGTACGTTGTACTCTCATCTTGACTGAGCGCCCGTGAATGTTTTTTTCTTTTACTTCTAAGAAGCAAATGTTAGAATTTACATATGATCTTATCCTGACTTTATATTTATTCTTCCTCTCTCTAATGTGGTCATTAAGACAGATGTTTTCAGGTGTATCGAAATACAGATTGCTGTACTCAAATTGTCTGTTGCCATCTATTTCGAGAATCTTGTAGTCTTTGTCGAGTGATGTCGCGAGGGGGGCACACCAATTGTTTGGTATAAGAAACTTCTCTTCCCGCCTATCCATTAAAGCAACAGATTCAAGCCCTTTCAGGCTTATAGATTTATATGAAGAAAAATAGTTTTTGATTGGGGCGACAAATTATTCTTGTTGTTATAGCTTGTAAATGTACAAACGTTATATTTGCCTGATTATTTTAAGGTGATAATTAACAGCGGATGGCTAAGAAGAAAGTTACAAAGCTTCCTCATTCAGAGGATGTGTACAGAAAGTGGTACAAAGACATGTATCTCATGCGCAAGTTTGAGGAGAAAAGCGGACAGCTATACATCCAACAAAAAATCGGCGGATTCTGTCATTTATACATAGGTCAAGAGGCGTTGTTGTCTGGCATGCAAGAAGCATTGAGACCCACGGACAAGGTAATTACGGCTTACCGTGATCACGCTCACCCTTTGGTGTTAGGCACAGACCCTAACATTGTTATGGCAGAGCTTTTTGGAAAAGCTACCGGAAGCTCGAAAGGAAAGGGAGGTTCTATGCACATGTTCGATAAGGAAAAAAATCTTTTTGGCGGGCACGGTATCGTTGGTGGCCAAATAGGTCTCGGAGCTGGAATCGCATTCGCTGATAAATACCGCAATGAAGACCATGTGACAATCTGTTTTATGGGTGATGGAGCATCACGTCAAGGTATTCTTCATGAGACATTTAACATGTCTATGCTTTGGAAACTACCTGTAATATTCGTTATTGAGAATAACAAGTACTCTATGGGCACAAGTGTAGAGCGGACGACCAATGTTCACGATCTCTCGAAGATGGGAGATAGCTATGAGATGCCCTCTGAAACTGTCGATGGGATGAGCCCGGAGGATGTTTGTGCAGCGATTCAACGCGCAGCAAAAAGAGGTCGAAATGGAGAAGGACCGACCCTTTTAAATATAGAGACTTACCGATATAAAGGTCATTCGATGTCTGACCCTCAGAAGTACAGAACGAAAGACGAGGTGGATTCTTTCAAAAATCGCGATCCCATTAGTTACGTTCGTGGTGTGCTGTTAGAACAAAAGTGGATGAGTGAAGTTGAACTTAAAAAAGTTGAGGCTGACGTTAAAAAAGTTGTTGAGGAAGCTGTACGGTTTGCTGAAGAAAGCCCCAAGCCAGAAGCGCATGAGTTATACGAGGATGTATATACTCAGGAAGATTACCCTTTTGTAAAAGACTAATTACCGATTTAAAAGAACCAGATCATGGCTGAGATTGTACGTATGCCTAAACTAAGTGATACGATGACTGAAGGAGTCGTTGCAGCTTGGCATAAAAAAGTAGGTGATGAAGTTGAGAGCGGAGAGCTTTTAGCTGAAATTGAGACAGACAAAGCAACGATGGATTTTGAGTCTTTCCAAGACGGTATTCTCTTACATATAGGTGTTGAAACGGGAGCGACTGCTCCAGTTGACAGCATACTTTGTGTTCTGGGTGAAAAGGGAGAGGATATAAAAAGAATTTTAGCAGATGCTGAAAAAGACGTTGTTTTAAAAGATGAAGTGTCTGCACCCGCTCCTTTAGCTCCCCCCGCTCCTGCACCTTTAGCTGCCCCCGCTCCAGTTCATGTGTCTGCACCTGCAGTTCCTGCTTCTGTAGCACCAGCGCCTTTAGCCCCAAATGCTCGAGTGATTGCCTCACCACTTGCAAAAAAGCTCGCTGAAAAACTAGGTCTGTCTTTAGATAGAATCCCAGGTTCAGGAGAAGGTGGTCGCGTTGTTAAGCGAGATGTAGAGAATTTTAAAATGGCAGGCGCAACAGGTATGCCTGTTGTTACTCAGGAAAAATTTACTGAAGTAGGTGTGAGTCAAATGCGTAAAACCATTGCTCGAAGACTTGCTGAAAGTAAGTTCACAGCCCCTCATTTCTATTTGTCTATTTCTATAGATATGTCGAATGCAATGCAGGCTCGTAAAGCCATAAATGACCAAGGAATTTACAAGGTTTCTTTTAACGATATGGTTGTAAAGGCCACTGCTGTGGCTCTTCGCAAGCACCCTGCTGTAAATAGCAGTTGGTTAGAAGATAGAATTCGCTACAACGAACATGTAAATATTGGTGTGGCTGTAGCTGTAGAGGATGGCCTTTTAGTTCCGGTTGTAAGATTTGCCGATGGCAAGTCATTTGCCACCATAGGTGAAGAGGTGAGAGATTTTGCGGGTAGAGCTAAAGCAAAGACTTTACAACCTGCGGATTGGGAGGGGTCAACTTTCACTATTTCTAATCTTGGGATGTTCGGTATAGAAAACTTTACGGCGATCATTAACCCCCCTGATGCGTGTATTCTAGCTATCGGAGGTATAAGTAATGTGCCAGTTGTGAAGAATGATGAGGTGGTGCCTGGTCACGTTATGAAAGTAACTTTAAGCTGTGATCACAGAGTGGTCGATGGTGCGACAGGAGCTTCATTTCTGCAGGAATTCAAGAACTTACTTGAAAACCCTGTTCTTATGCTTGTCTAACTAGGCTTTTGAGAGGTAGATTGCATTAGCAGCACTCAGTGCAATTACAGCGATGTCAATAAATCTTGATTCACCCATAGCATATCTTAAAGGAGTTGGGCCTAAAAGGGCTGAACTTCTCAAGGAGGAGTTGGGTATTTACAGTGTATTCGACTTGATACAGCATCTGCCATTTAGGTACGAGGATAGATCCCTTTTCTACCGAATTGCTGACATCGAAGTCGAGTCGACGGCATTTCAATTTCGTGGGAAGATTGTTAAAAAGGCCCTGGTGGGTGCAAAACGTGCGAGTCGATTGGTGGCTGTGTTTAATGATGGGGAGGACAGTCTAGAACTTGTTTGGTTTAAAGGAGCGAACAGGATATTGAACCAATTGCCATTACATGTGGAGGTGGTCGTCTATGGTAAACCCTCAAATTATGGGGGGAAATGGCAATTAGCTCATCCTGAGGTTGAGAAGGTGGAGGCGTATGAGAACAGGAAGGGTGGAGGATTCCATCCAGTATATTCAACTACGGAAAAGTTGTCGTCGAGGGGACTCAATAGTTCTGGGATTGCGAGATTAATTAGGGTTGCTGTGGACGCAGTGAAAGGTGAAATAGGTGAAACCCTGCCCGACCATTTGCTGTCTGAATTACGTCTTCCGAGGCGAAGAGAAGCTTTTGAGGAAGTTCACTTGCCGAGTTCACCACTGGAGGCTGACAAAGCATTAAAGAGATTGAGGTTCGAAGAGTTGCTCTACCTTCAGTTGGTATTGTTGCAGCATAAAAAGACTGTTACTGTTGATTTGCAAGGTGTGAAATTCGGGCAAGTAGGAGAGATGTTTAATGAGTTTTTCAATAAACATTTGCCGTTTGAACTTACGGGAGCCCAAAAGCGAGTACTTAAAGAAATTCGTGCTGACATGAATACGGGTCACCACATGAATAGGCTGTTGCAAGGAGATGTGGGTAGTGGGAAGACAATTGTCGCCTTGATGTCAGCATTGCTGGCTATAGACAATGGGTTTCAGGCGTGCATTATGGCGCCGACTGAAATCCTCTCACGCCAACATGCCGAAGGGATAAGCGATCTTTTAAAGGAAATGGATATTCGTGTGGAGATCATAACAGGGTCAACGAAAAAAAAGGACAGAATACCTATTTTAGAAGGACTTGCGGATGGAAGTGTGAATTTATTAATAGGGACTCATTCGTTAATTGAGCCTTCTGTTGTTTTTAAAAACCTAGGATTCGCAGTCATTGATGAACAGCATCGGTTTGGCGTGGCGCAGAGGTCTAAACTTTGGGCTAAGGCGACACCACCACCACATGTTTTAGTGATGACTGCAACACCTATTCCAAGAACCCTTGCGATGACTGCATACGGGGATTTGGACACAAGTGTTTTAGATGAATTGCCACCTGGGAGAAAAGAGATAAAAACCGTACACAGGAGGGATGGAGGTAGGTTAAAGGTGATGGCTTTCGTTGAAAAACAAATTGCTGAAGGCAAGCAGGTTTACATGGTTTTTCCGCTTATTGAAGAGAGTGCAACCTTGGATTACAAAGATCTTATGGATGGTTATGAGAGTGTTTCTAGACGATTCCCTTTGCCCAAGTATAGAATTGGAATTGTGCACGGGAAGATGAAGCCGGCGGATAAAGATATCGAGATGAAGCGATTTGTGAGTGGCGAATCTCAGATTTTAGTAGCAACTACTGTAATCGAAGTGGGGGTGAATGTTCCCAACGCGACACTTATGATTATTGAGAGTTCCGAGCGTTTTGGTTTAAGCCAAATGCACCAGTTGCGAGGTCGCGTAGGTAGGGGAGGCGATCAGAGTTATTGCATCCTTATGACTAAGGACGAGTTCAGCAAGGAGGCAAGGCGAAGGCTTGAAACGATGTGTCGGACCAACGATGGATTCGTTATTGCCGAGGTGGATATGGAAATAAGAGGCCCGGGAGATATTTTAGGAACCCAACAAAGTGGATTGCCGGATTTAAAGATGGCAGATTTGCTAAGAGACCGAGATTTAATGACCACTGCAAGGTATATGGCGCAAAGAGTTTTAGAGGAGGACCCCTCTATTGAGCTACCGGTCCACAAGACTCTTCGCGTTAATTTAGATAGAATTAAAAAAGACAGACCCAATTGGAGTCGGATTTCTTAGAGATTGTATGAACTTAGAAGCATGAAAATTCTCCCCATTTTCTCGGTACTTCTTGCAGCAGGTGCGGCTTGGTTTTACTTATTCGGTTCCACCGCTGAGGGTGGCGAAGTGGAGTCTCCAACGCAGTATGCTTCAGATTTTTGGGATGTTTGGGAGAGGTGGGAAAGTGAGGAGGGAGTGGTGTCATATAGATTTTCTATCACAGACAAAGAAGTATTCCACATCGCAAATAAACATGATGTTGTAAATATTGAGGGGTACAGTAGTGGTGATATGGAAATCATCTCTTACCGGGGCGGGTATTTGGTAGGGACATTTAATTCTTTAGAAAAGTGGGTAGATGAACCTGGTGAGATGTCAGAAAAGTGGACTGTCTCGAGTGACAAATATCTTGCTTTAGAGAATCTGAGAAATGGTAGCTTTAAACTTCTTTCTGGTAAGAATAAAATCATTGTTTGGATCAACCCACTTGATGAGCCTGAGATGATCGAGGGGTTTTCAGCATACTTGTTAGATGATAGAACTGTGTATACTCGTATAACGGTTGAGGAGGTTGAGGTGGAAGTTGCTAATCCAGTGCCTCATTTGATCGCTCAAGATGTTTTAGGGGTGACGCGCAATCATAGAACTGGAAGCGATTTGGATATTGTTTGGAATGTAGATTTAAATGCAGTCCAGGCAATTGGAAGTGGGGGTGAGGTGGTTTGGTCTAAAATTTTAAAAGACGGATTAGAGCCGATAGGGATGTCATTCGAAGTTGATTTATACGGGAACAATAAGTACCAAACCGCTTTTGCCGTATCAAGCGCAATCTTCGTAGTAGATCTATTAGGCAATAACGTAGCGGGATTCCCCTATAAGGAGAATGGAATCACCAGTTTGGCAGTGTTCGACTACGATAACAATGACAAGTTTAGATTCTTGATTGCAAATGACGCAGGCCGTCTTTACAACCTTAGGGGCGAAGGGAAGAAAACTCCTGGGTGGAATTTTAAAGTCTTAAGCAATGGGGTGAGTATCCAGCATTTATCTCATCTCAGAGTAGGCCAAAGCGATTACATTTACGCAGGGTGCAGTGATGGTAGTGTTAGGCTTCTAAGGAGAAATGGGCAGCTTCGAGGCTCTACATCTGTAAAAGTTAATCCCACGTTCACTCCAGCGATTAGGTTGTCAAGTACAATAGGTGAAACCGCAGTGCTGTTTATTGATGAGCAGGACTGGATTCAAGAGCTCACCTTTGCAGACGCTAAGTATGTTGGTATGTCGGGGCTTACTCAAGCAGATAAAGTATCCCTTGTTGACATGGACGGAGATGGAGTGAAGGAAGTGGTTACAGAGTTAAACGGCGTTAGATCTGTATTTAACTCGAGAAATGAAAAAATCAACTAACCCACATCCATGAACTGTTGTTAGTCCTTTAAGATACTTCTGCTAATAACGATTTTCTGAATCTCACTGGTCCCTTCGTAAATCTGAGTGATTTTTGCATCGCGCATTAAACGCTCTACATGGTATTCTTTTACGAATCCATAACCACCATGGATTTGGACTGCCTCAATGGTCTGTTGCATAGCAACTTCAGAAGCGTATAGCTTCGCCATACTGGAAGCAATATCGTAATTTTCTCCAGCATCTTTAATTGCAGCAGCTTTGTGAACTAACAATCTAGCACACTCAATTTGAGTTGCCATGTCTGCAAGTTTAAATCCGATTGCTTGGTGCTTGTAAATCTCTTTGCCGAATGTTTTACGCTCTTTAGAATAAGCCAGAGCGAGATCGTATGCTCCCGCAGCGATTCCTAGTGCTTGAGCCGCTATTCCGATACGTCCACCCGCGAGAGTTTTCATCGCTAACTTAAATCCAAACCCATCTTCTCCGATGCGGTTTTCCTTAGGGACTTTGACATCTTGAAACATCAAAGTGTGTGTGTCAGACCCCCTGATTCCTAGCTTATCTTCTTTTGCGCCGACAATGAAGCCCGGCATATCCTGCTCAAGAATAAGAGCATTTATCCCCTTATGCCCTTTCTCAACATCAGTCTGAGCAATGACAATGTAGGTTGAAGCTGACCCCCCGTTTGTGATCCAGTTCTTTGTTCCATTTACGAGGTAATGATCCCCCATATCGATGGCTGTAGTACTCTGTGATGTCGCGTCAGATCCCGCTTCAGGCTCACTCAAGCAGAAAGCACCTATTTTTTGTCCGCTTGCAAGTGGAGTTAGAAACTTTTCCTTTTGTTCCTCAGTCCCGTATTGCTCTAAACCGTAACAAACTAGAGAATTGTTTACGCTCAATACCACACTGGCAGACGCGTCGATTTTACTCAGCTCTTCTATCGCGAGAACATAGCTGAGGGTATCCATTCCTGATCCTCCGTATTTGGGATTCACCATAATACCCATAAATCCAAGCTCACCGAGTTGTTTTATCTCCTCTGTAGGGAACTTTTGTTCTCTATCGCGTTCGATTACACCTGGTTTAAGTATATTTCGTGCAAAATCTCTTGCCGCATCACGTACAGCTATCTGTTCTTCTGTAAGTTCGAAATTCATAATTCTAATAAATGGACTGCGAAGATACATTATCAAATTCCGAGAACCGGACATATACAGTAATAGGTTTAATGAGCGGTACATCCTTAGACGGTTTGGATGTTGCCATATGCGAATTCACTTGTGACTCAACTTGGAGTGGGCGCATACTTCAGTTTAACGTATTTGATTTCCCAGATGCCCTCCGATCTTCCTTAAAAAAGAGCATGGATTTAACGGCTGTGGAATTGTGGAAATTAGATAAAAGTTGGGCTCATTTCGCCGCTGAGTGTATTTCTAAAACATCAACAGAATTGCTCCCTCGCGTTCAGTTACTCTCTTCCCATGGACATACCGTGTTCCATAATCCTCAAGATGGTTATTCAGTCCAAATTGGTTCCGGCGCTGTCTTAGCCGCTCAAACAAACCTTCCCGTAGTATGTGATTTACGAAGTCTTGATATCGCATATGGCGGTCAAGGTGCCCCGCTTGTCCCCTTGGTCGATTCCACCTTGTTTGGAGAATACACAGCTTGTCTGAACCTTGGAGGTTTTGCAAACATCTCTATCCTTCCCAAGGCTTGGGACATTGGAGTCTGTAATAATCTTCTCAATATTTTAGCGCGTGAACAGGGTGTTGAATATGATGCAGAAGGAAGTATCGCTAAATCAGGGAAAATAATTGAGGGATTACTCAAACAAATGTTGTCTATTTCTTATCACAGACTTCCTCCCCCAAAAAGTTTGGGAGTGGAATGGTTGCAGAAAGAACTTTACCCTTTGCTTGAGAAAGTAGCTGACCACCCTCTTGAAGACAGGATGCGTACAGCTGTTGAGTACATTGCCATATCCATAGTCAATGATTGTCCCAGAGCGGGAAAAATTTTAGTCACTGGAGGAGGGGCTTTTAATCTTTTTTTGATTCAACGGTTGAATGAATTGTCCGATGGTGTTGAGTTTTGTTTGCCTGAATCTGAGATTATCAATGGTAAGGAAGCGTATGCCTTTGCTTTCCTAGGTCTTCTCAGATGGTTAGGTAAACCTAACGTTTTAAAGTCTGCTACTGGTGCAATCAAGGAGTCATCAGGTGGAGCTGTTTGGCTGCCTTAGAATTACTATATTTGCAGCTCGAAAAACAAGAAATACTTTCTATGAAGGATCTACTTAAAGCGTATGAAAACCGCAAGCCAGAAATAGTTTTCAGCTGGCAGGATAGTGAGACAGAGGCAAAGGGTTGGGTTGTGATTAATTCGTTACGTGGAGGAGCCGCAGGTGGGGGCACACGTATGCATTTGGGAGTCGATAAAAGAGAGGTTGAATCCCTAGCTAAAACGATGGAGGTTAAGTTCACAGTTTCGGGACCTCAAATTGGCGGTGCTAAATCGGGGATTTGTTTCGATGGTAGCGATCCTAGGAAAAAAGGAGTTCTTGAGCGTTGGTATGCTGTTGTTACCCCACTTCTAAAGCATTATTATGGAACAGGAGGCGATATAAATGTGGACGAAATCCACGAAGTCATTCCTATGACAGAGGCGAATGGGGTTTGGCATCCTCAGGAAGGCGTTTTTACGGGACATTTTAAACCCAACGAAGCTCAGAAAGTACGTAGAATTGGTAACCTTCGTCAGGGAGTTTCCCAAATTATTGAGGATGTAAATATCTCACCAGATATTAACAGGAAGTACAGAGTAGCAGATCTTATAACGGGTTATGGAGTTTCAGAATCAGTACGTCACTACTACAATATATATGGTGGACAAGTAGAAGGCAAACGGGTGATCATTCAGGGATGGGGCAATGTTGGTGCTGCTGCTGCTTATTATCTAACTCAGGCTGGAGCAAAGGTTGTGGGTATTATTGATAGGGTAGGCGGTTTGATCAATTCAGAAGGAATGGAGCCTCATGCAGTTGCAGATTTGTTTTTTAACAAACGAGGCAACTCGCTTTGTGCAAATGACATGATGTCATATGAAGAGGTAAATGATCAAATTTGGGATGTAAAAGCAGATGTCTTTTTGCCATGTGCAGCTTCTCGATTAGTAACACAAGAACAAGTTGATCGAATGATCGTAGCTGGTGTATCAGTAATCTCCTCAGGGGCAAATGTGCCCTTCGCCGACAAAGAAATTTTCTATGGGCCTATCGCTGAAACGGTGGATAAAAAAATATCTGTAATTCCAGACTTTATTGCAAATTGTGGAATGGCTAGAGTGTTCGCTTATTTAATGAGCGATTCCGATGCTGATATGTCTGACGAAGCGATTTTCAGAGACACTTCAGAAACCATTTGTAGAGCGTTAGAAGCGACTCACGAAAAGCGTCAAGAAACAACCTTGTTAACTGCCACAGCGTTGGGCATTGCACTTAAAACACTAGGTTAATACCAGAAAAATGGACTATATTTTACTTGCCGTATTCGTATTGGGTTATCTAGGAATTGCTCTTGAACACAATATTAAGATTGATAAAGCAGCTTCTGCTCTATTAACCGGAACAATTCTATGGGGATTGTTTGTTTTGGGGTACCAAGAGATTCCGCCACACCTTGCTGACATGTTTGTTGATTTTGTTGCTGAAAGTCCAGGCGGTCATGGGTCGTTGAGCACTTTTTATGAGCACCGTTTAATGCATCACATGCAGGAAATTTCAAGTATTTTATTTTTCTTGCTTGGAGCGATGACTATTGTTGAGTTGGTGGATGCTCACGAAGGATTCAGAGTGATCACGGACAAGATAAACACGACCAGCAAGGTGAAATTAATGTGGATTATCTGCATTCTTACTTTCTTCTTTTCTGCAATACTCGATAACCTGACAACGTCTATTGTTATGATTTCTCTATTGAGAAAGCTTGTAGATGATAAGGAAACGAGATGGCTGTTTGCGGGTATGGTAGTGATTTCAGCTAACGCAGGTGGTGCCTGGTCGCCCATCGGTGACGTGACAACTACGATGCTTTGGATTGGAGGTCAGCTAAGCACCTCTGTCATTATGGTCAACCTGATTTTACCATCTCTCGTTGCCATGCTAGTGCCTCTTGCTGTGTTGTCACTGCGATTAAAAGGAGAGGTAGCCCGTCCTGTTTATCACAATGAGCCCGGTTCAGAACCCACTACTACATTTGAACGCAATATGGTGTTTGCTGTTGGGTTGGGAGGTCTGATGTTTGTTCCAGTCTTTAAAACGGCAACTCACCTTCCGCCATTTATGGGGATGATGCTTTCTTTAGGGTTGATTTGGTTAATTACGGAGCGTCTTCATCACACAAAAAATGTAGAACATAAATCTCAACTTTCAGTGATCGGAGTTTTGCGAAAAATTGACACTGCATCTGTGCTTTTCTTCCTTGGAATCCTTCTTGCTGTAGCCGCTTTACAAGAGGCTGGTCATTTGATTTTAGCTGCGACTTCGCTTCGTGAAGCTTTAAATGATATTTATCTCATCGATATGGCGATTGGTCTATTTTCAGCTATCGTAGATAACGTCCCTCTTGTTGCTGCATCTATGGGTATGTATGAAATTGTCCAACCTGGTATGGTGACAGATGATTGGTCAGCCGCCTTCGTACAGGACGGCGCCTTCTGGCAGTTCCTTGCGTACTGTGCAGGTACGGGAGGTTCCGCCTTAATTATCGGCTCGGCTGCAGGAGTAGCAGTTATGGGTCTTGAGAAGATAGATTTTGTTTGGTATTTAAAGAACATAAGTTTACTAGCTATACTTGGATATTTCGCTGGAGCAGGTGTGTATTTATTGATGTTTGCGCTCTAGAAAGATCTTTGCCGTTACTCTTTGTTTTTAACCTTTCAACTTTGAAAACGAAAGTAAGAGTGTGTGTAGTGTGATACTAAATCTATGAACTTAGTCGTTTAGTTTCACTATAGCCTAAACACAAGCAAATGCTCTCAAATATTTTATTACAAGTCAATCCTGCGGAATCAGTATCGGATGTTGTTACAGAGGTTGATGTAAATATTTTACAACTCCTGATGGAAGGAGGTTGGTATATCATGTTACCTCTAGCGCTCATGAGCATATTCGGTATGTATGTATATTTCGAGAGATACATGGCGATACGAAGAGCTGAAAAAACATCTCCTGATTTTATGCAGCGCCTGAAGGACTACATCTCTCAAGGCCAGCTCCCCTCAGCTAAAAACCTCTGTGCAGACAACGACACCCCTATGGCAAGAATGCTTGCGAAAGGTATTTCTCGTATAGGTAAACCGTTGAGCGATATCTCTACAAGTATTGAAAATGTGGGTAAATTAGAGATTTACATTCTCGAAAAAAACATGAATATTCTTGCAACGGTTGCCGGAGCTGCTCCCATGGTAGGGATGCTCGGGACTGTCATTGGAATGGTCAACGTTTTTATCAGTATGGAGGTAGCAGGTACAGTTCAAATTTATGATATTTCGTCAGGTACGAAACAAGCTATGGTTACAACTATCGTGGGACTGATCGTGGGGATTTTGGCATATATGGCATACAATCATCTCGTGGGAAAAGTTTCGAAGGTGGTGCATAAAATGGAAGCTACGTCTCTTGAATTCATTGACATTCTTGAAGAGCCAGCAAGGTAAACTTAGCCACTATGAATCTTTCTACTCGCAATAAAATTAGTGTGAATTCAGGAATGAGTTCTATGACGGACCTTGTTTTCCTCCTTCTCATATTCTTCATCATTATTTCCACTCTTGTCAGCAACGGTGTCAATGTAGACCTGCCTTCAAGTAAGGGTACTACTTCCGTAACGTCTAATCTTACAGTAAGTATTAAGGCTGATGGTAGCTACTACCTGAACGGTTCGAAGCAATCTATTAACCGGTCTGATTTAGAGCCTAAGCTCCAGGTTGAGATGGACAAGCAGAATGAAAAGATTCTATATCTCCAGGTGGATCAGGCTGTTCCTACAGGCCAAACCGTTGAACTTATCGGTCTTGCTAAAGCAAATCAATGGAAAGTCATGTTGGGAGCAAACCCTAAGAAGTAAGTAATCGGATTTGATGAGTACAAAGGAAAATATATTACACGAAAGCAATGAGAAGAAGCAAAAGATTCGCGCGGGCGTAATGACTGGCGTTATCTTTTCAGGTGTTCTGTTGTTGTGTTTTTTCCTAATCGCCTTCACGATCCCTGACCCTCCATTGGGCGAACAGTATGTCGCTGTTGGGTTTGCAGATCTCGGATCCGTATCCGATGCAGCAGGTGAAACAGAGTCTGAAACCCCCTCTGAAGTCATTGAAGAAGTCATTGAAGAAGCTGTCAGTGCTCCTTCCATAAGCGAGCCCGTAGTTACCGAGGAAATTGTGACCCAAGAAATTTCGGAAATCGTCATACCCGTTCAACCTACAGAAGTCGTAGAGGAAAAACCTGTCGTAGAGCCTGAGCCGGTTCGAGTTTCTGCAGCCGCAAATTTAATTCGATCTGACGCCGCATCTGGTGGAGGTGGTTCACAAGGGTCTTCTGAGGGCGTAGGCAATCAAGGTGATGAGGACGGTAAAATTGAAGGGTCAGGAGTGGTGTCAGGTGATTTCGGTGACTTTTCTTTAGATGGAGATCTCGTTAATGCACCTCGACTACTTGAAAAACCTAAGAAAAAAGGTGTCATCAGAGTTAATATCATTGTGGATTCGAATGGTAAAGTGCTTTCTGCAAAATTCGACGGTGGCTTAAATTCCACACTTTCCGATGTAGAACACATCCGCTTAGCGCGTGAAGCAGCTCTGTCGGCAACTTTTTCGCCGAATTCATCTACACCTCGAAGATCAGGATTTATTACGATTCGATTCGAACTTGAGTAACCTCTATTAGGTTCATGACTTATTTAGAAGCCGAAGATGTCCTTTTTACCAAGCTCCCCATGTTTCAACGTTTGGGGCCAGCTGCATATAAGGTAAATCTGGATGGTACAAGAGCCGTTTGTAAACTCTTAGACAACCCGGAGAATGATCTTAAGTTTATTCATATAGCTGGGACCAACGGCAAAGGAACAGTATCACATATGGTCGCAGCTGTTTTACAAATGGCTGGATATAAAACAGGGCTTTTTACATCACCTCATCTTGTAGATTTCCGAGAAAGGATCAGACTCAATGGAGAAAAGATTCCGGAATCTAAGGTCGTCGACTTTGTAGATAAGTATTCAGAGACTTGGGGAGAGCCCTCTTTTTTCGAGCTCACTTTTGGAATGGCCCTTCAGTATTTTAAAGACGAGTGTGCTGATATTGTCATCTTAGAGACGGGTATGGGCGGCAGACTAGATAGCACGAATGCCATCTCCACAGCTGAAGTATGTGCCAT
>Ga0308019_10000190_pt1 | contig 37680 bp, 24 predicted proteins | sample Neamet284_FD_203135 | JGI IMG/M metagenome (GOLD analysis project Ga0308019, IMG submission 203135) | Marine microbial communities from water near the shore, Antarctic Ocean - #284 | ecosystem: Environmental > Aquatic > Marine > Unclassified | place: Southern Ocean | collected 2014-10-01
AGGAATCTCTTGTGTTGTAAATGGAGATTATAAGGTAGGTGAAATGCTAAGTCATGACAAGCGTGTTCCGCTTATTAGCGCTACAGGATCTACTCGTATGGGTAAAATTGTTGCTCAGGCAGTAGCTGCCCGTTTAGGGCGTTCGTTGCTAGAGTTGGGTGGAAACAACGCTCTTATCATCACGCCTGATGCTGACCTTAAGGTTGTAGTTCCAGCCGCTGTGTTCGGAGCTGTAGGAACTTGTGGACAGCGTTGCACAAGTACGAGAAGGGTTATCGTTCATTCTAGTATTTACGAAAAAGTTAAGGATCAACTTACGCAGGCCTACAAACAGGTTCGCATCGGAGATCCCCTCGATGAAAACAATCACGTAGGTCCGCTTATCGATACGCTTGCGGTTGATGGATATTTGGCAGCGCTTAAAGCTGTTGAGGAGCAGGGTGGAACGGTGCTTGTTCCTGGCGGAGTCCTTGAGGGAGAGGGTTATGAGAGTGGATGTTACGTTAGACCAGCTATTGCTGAGGTAAATAACGAAATGCAAATCGTTCAGCACGAGACTTTCGCGCCTATTCTTTACATTATGAAATACGAAACTGTTCAAGAAGCTATCGCGATGCAAAACGGAGTGGTTCAGGGTCTATCTTCTGCAATCATGACAAACAATCTCCGTGAAGCTGAGTTGTTTTTATCTGCAGCCGGATCTGATTGTGGAATTGCTAACGTGAACATCGGAACTTCTGGAGCTGAAATCGGGGGAGCCTTCGGTGGAGAGAAAGAAACTGGTGGAGGTCGTGAGAGTGGTTCTGATGCATGGAAGGCATATATGAGACGCCAAACCAACACCATCAACTACGGTGAAGATCTGCCTTTAGCTCAGGGAATAAAATTCGACCTTTAATGCTGGGTAGGGGAATATATATCTCCACTTTAGCGACTTTATGTGTCGCTGCTATACTATTAATTGGGTGCTCAACTGGTCAAAACAAATCGGTTGAGCACCTTTTTTATTCCGCCGTATTTACGCTTGATGATTCAACAAGTGTAACGGTGCTTACAGAAAAAATTGATGGGGGTATTGTGGTTAAAAATGGTGAAGAGAAAATCTTTATGAAATCACAAGGTGAGGGTTGTTATTCTGTACCTGTTTTTGGTGGGTCGTGGACGGGGGAGTGGAGTGGGGGAGTTTGGTCAGGTGAGTGGGTGGATTCGTTAAGAACTAAAGATTATCGGGTTAAGATTGAGATGAGTCCTTTAGAAAACTCTGTTCCTGTTAGGGGGAAACCAACTCACTCTGTTTGGGATACATCGATAGGAAAGTTTAAACTCACGCAAAAAGGTGATTCCGCCTGGGCAACCTTTATGACCTCAACGGGAGATTATAGGTATCAGGCCGGTAAAATAGAACCCATTACAAACAAGTTTAAGATTCAAAATTTCGATGGGGTACACCTGTTTTATTTTGAAGGGACAATCAGTGAAGATTCAATCACTGATGGGGTGTTTAAGAGCGGAATTCATTACAGCACTTCGTGGAATGGAGTGAGGGCAGAAAGTGAAGGGGTGAAGTGGAACTCTCAGCAGGAATGGGGTAGGGGTGAGCGGGTGGTTTTTGAGGGGGTGAATTCGGGTGGAGAGACTGAGGTTTGGTCTAGGGAAAGGTTAAAAGAGTCTGGATATAAACTTCTTGTGGTGGACGTTATGGGTACGTGGTGCCCCAACTGTATGGATGAGGCGAGGTTGTTGAAGGAGTTAGCTTTAGATTATCCTGAAATGCTCGTTGTTTCTATGTCCTTCGAAAGGTCTAAGGGTGTAGGGGCTTTAAGAAGAGTCGCTGAGTTTAAGAAGAGTTTGGGGATTTCTTGGGAAGTGTTGCATGGAGGAAATGCCAGTAAAAGCGAGGCTGATTCATGCCTTGCGTTTTTTGGAGGGATTAAGTCCTTTCCCACAACCGCATTTATCCCACTCGAAGGTGATCCAATTGTTCATTCAGGATTTAGCGGGCCGGCAACAGGGGGTGCGTACGAAGAGGAGGTTGCTTTTTTCCGTGAAACTATTGAAGGCTTTTTGAGGGATTAGTCCTTAAAGTCGTTCACTTTGTCTACAACGATTTTTTCATCCCTGTTAAGTAGTTCCCAAGCTGTGTGGAAAGCCAAGCGTCCTACGTTTGTCATCTTCGTGAACATAATCTTCTCTACATCGTCTCCAGGGGCATGGTAGTCTTCATGAACGCCGCTGAAGTAAAAAATCACAGGAATGTTGTGTTTTGCAAAGTTGTAGTGATCTGAGCGGTAGTAAAATCTATTTGGATCGTCTGGGGCGTTGAATGTGTAGTCGAGCGTAATGTTTGTAAACGATGCGTTCACTGATTCTGAAATCTCATGGAGCTCGGAACTTAGTTTATCTGAACCTATTAAATAGATGTAGTTTTCATCCTCTGAGTGAGCCTCATCAACCCTGCCTATCATATCAATATTCAGATTTGCAACCGTGTTTTCAAGTGGAAAAATTGGGTGGTCCGAATACCACTCTGATCCAAGCAATCCTTTTTCTTCTCCGACCACGTTCATAAATAAAACACTTCTTCGGGGTCCATCACCGTTTTTAGAGGCGTTCATATAAACCCTAGCAAGCTCCATGACGGTTACGGTGCCCGATCCGTCATCGTCTGCGCCGTTGTTAATCTCCCCGTCCACAATTCCTATGTGGTCGTAATGAGATGTTATTACAACAACCTCTTCTTTTAAATCTTTGTCTGTTCCAGGAAGGTACGCAAGGACGTTTTTTCCATTAAACTCTGTTCTGTTTAAGTCTAAATTATAACTAAAGGTGCAGGGTAAATCACCCGTTGCAACCACTCCTTTTTTCCTGCCTTTCTTTTTGATTTTTGCAGTTTTTTTTAGTGTTGCAGAGGTTTTAAACCAAACATCGGCAACATCCTCTCTAACGAAAAACGTAGGTATGCTAGCGCCCTCACCCTCTTTTGTTCTGTTTAAGATCGTTGATTTACGCATCATATAGAACTTCATCCTTCCTTTAAAAGTGTTGTAGTCAGAATTAGGCATTACAATTATAAATGCTGCGGCACCAAGAGATTCGGCTTTTTCTCTTTTTGAAGTAGAGCTGCTTGCTTCTCCTGAATCAGGGTTTCTAACATCTCCTTGTAAAACCACAACACACTTCCCTTTTACATCAACCTTGGCGTAGTCATTATAATTTTTGCTGTTTGAAATTCCGTAACCCGCAAAAACCATAGGGATGTCTTTCATTGATGTTTCGTTTATTCCTGGATAGAGTAAAAAACCATCAACTATGTTTAATTCCAGCCCAGCAACACTCATTGCTCCTCCTTGTATTTGAGAATTCAGCATTGGTACATCTTGGGTATATGATTTACCATCATAAGGTTCGAACCCGAGTTTAATGTAGTAGTTCTCTAGGTATAACGCTGTTAATTCCGCTCCCCTCGTCCCCGTTTCTCTTCCCTCAAATTCATCGGAAGCGATTATACTTAAGTGGCCTCTTAATTTAGTTGAGTCCATCATCTGACCATATTCAAACGCTCCAAGTGAGAGCGGGGTGTTTGTTGAATTGGTTTGGGCTAGGGGAGAAAAGGTCGATGATACGCAAAGAAGAAGGGTTAAAAGTCCGCATGCAATTTTACCAACCCGTGTTGCGTGGCGCCCTCCTTCGAATTTAGAATCAAGAAATGCATCTACGATAGCTACCGCATCTTGTTCGCTTACAAATCTTGCGGGAATACAAATTACGTTTGCGTCATTATGTGTTTTGGCTAGATGCGCAATTTCTGGAGTCCAGGCAATGGCAGCTCTAACTTCACTGTGTTTATTCGCCGTCATAGCAACACCATTAGCTGATCCGCATATTAAAATACCAAGTTCTGAATCTTTTAAAGACACGTCATTTGCAACTGCGTGAGCAAAATCTGGATAATCAACACTGTCTGTAGTGTCTGTTCCGCAATTCTTTACTGAAAAACCACGTTCTTTGAGGTGTTCTATTATTGTGCTTTTATATGCCGGTCCTGCGTGGTCGCATCCAATGCTAAAATTCATGAGAGTAGGTGTTTTTAGAATCCGCAAGTTAATTAACAAGCATTGTTCATTGCATTAAAAAAAGTGTTGGTATTAAATGATAAAAACCATTTGGATTTTAAGGGTGAAGTACCTAAGCAAACTACAGGGGTTGTTTTCCTAATTATTTACCTGAGACTTTACCATGCTTTTTACACAAAAATTAGAGCTTTATCAACTCAATAAAATTTAAAAATACAAGAAACTTTTTACTATTAGACTTTAATAAGACCTCGTTGAAAACACCATTTAAATATCTGATTAATAAGCATCAAGCCTGTTTAAAACATGTTGATAGGTGGTTGCTATCTATAAGATTATTGAAAAATGATCACAAAAGTCAAATAGTTATGCCTGATATGAACATGCTTACTACTACTACTAATTCTTTAAAGAATATATATATATTATTAGTGTGTGTGTACTTCTCTCTTTACTGTGTTAAAATAAATTCTCAAGAAATTTTTCCAGAGATTCTGTGTAACCAAACTCAATATTTTTATCCTTCCGGTGAATTGTCTAGCGAAGGTTGTTTGTTAGGCGAATTCCCAAATGGAATTTGGAAAACATATTACCTCTCTGGAAATTTGAAAAGTCTAGGAGAATGGGTTGACAATAAACTTTCTGGAGTTTGGGTTTTTTACAATGAGGATTCTACGATCGATAGGAAAATTGAATATGTGTCCGATTTAAAAAACGGAGAAGAGATTATATATTTTAAAAATGGAAAGTATAAAAGCATTACTGTTTGGGTTTTAAGCAACAAAGAATTAACCCAAACAATATTTTATGAATCAGGTGAAATAAAATTTTTAGTTCAATATGAGTCTGATTTAAAAAACGGAAAAACAATTGAATATGCTCAGGATGGAAGGATTATTACCTTTAAATTTTATAAAAAAGGATTAATTTCAAGTATTGAAAAATTTAACAGATTTAATCGATATTCTGAGAAAACTGGCGTCTGGAAATATTTTCATGAAAACAAGAGAGTAAGTGAAGAGGGTCCTTATCGAAACAATCTAAGACATGGCGTTTTTAGATTTTATAATACGAGGGGGGATTTGGAGAACATTGTCAGATATGAATTTGGAATAGAAGTATTTGAAGATAAGTTACTTAATAAATCAGATGTAATAATATCTTACCACAATAACGGAAAAATTTCAGAAGAAACAGTCTATAAAAATGGTCTTAAAAATGGAGTTAATAGAATTTTTAACCAGGAAGGAAATATTGTAGATGGAAATATTTTCAAGGATGGAATAAAAACTTGTAGTGGGGTAACGGACCTCTCAGGTCTTGAACAAGGGGTTTGGGAGCTCTATTACAGCGATGGAAGTGTTAGATCTATAGGAAGCTATGGAAATGGAAATAAAGTGGGTGAATGGAAGTATTTTAATATGGTTGGTTGGTTAGAACAAACAGGATTTTATAGATCAGGAAAATTGGATGGAGTTTGGAAGTGGATGGATGAATCAGGTTTTATTATAAGACTTGAAACCTATGACAACGGTTTAGAAGAAGGACAATTTATAGAATACGACTCATCAAACAAACTACTTTTGAAAGGGGTTTATAGAAATGGATTAAGAGTGGATAACTGGTTTTACCATGTAAATGATCACAAAGAGTTGGGTAGTTATTTGAATGGAGAACGAGATGGAAATTGGATTTATCTCTATTCTGAAAAGCAAAAGATGTTTGAGGGTGAGTATTCATTTGGTTCAAAAGAGGGAACACATAAAGCGTGGTACCCGAATGGAACTTTAAAATCAACGGGTAAATTCGAAGGAGGTGTTGAGAATGGAAAATGGAAGTTTTTTACTGAAGAAGGAGTTTTAAAATACACATACATATACCGTTATGGTAAATTATGGAAAGTTGATGGTAGAAGAGTAGCTAGGAAAAGAGATTCATTACGAAATTGAGCACGTGGATAAATTAGATAAAATAGACAGTCTTTTATTTGAGAAATCCTCAGAGGCGCGCTTTATTCTTAAAAAGGGTAAAGTCATAAACAGCAACCGACACGCGCGAAGAATTTTTAAATGTGAGGAAGATAATTGGATAGGGTTTGATCCCATTTCTGAAAAATCTGGGCTTTTTAAATACTTGCCGGATGAGTACAGTTTGCTGTTAAGTAAATTGACAAAAGCACGAGATTCTGGAAGGGTAATTAAAATTAATGTTTTAGCTAAAAGAATAGACGGGGAAGAGTTTCACAGTGAAATAAAAATAGCTCAAATTTCAAAAGAAATTGAGGTGCTTCAAGTGAGAGATGTTTCCGATATTATTTTATACGACTCCGCAATTAAAGAAAGTGAGGCGAGATATAGGGTTTTATCTCAATTCGCCCTGGAGGGAATTGTGTTTATTTCAGAAGGAATAATACAAGATTCAAACAAACAGTTTGCAGTTATGTTTGGCCACGACTCAGCGCCTATAGGATTTCCAATTCTAGACTTTATAGACGAAAGGGATTGGCAAAGATTGTCCGCAAGGAGAAACTGGGGGATGCGATGTGAACTTCGCGGAGCTACAAAGCAGGGTAGATCAATCTATCTCGAAGCCACTCGAAGCGAAATAAAAGAGAATCTGAATTCAAAACTGGATGAACAGATTCTCATGGTTTATGATATTACAGATCGCAAACGAACAGAGTTTGACCTACTCCAAACGAAAGAGCGTTTCAGAATGCTTGTTGAGTCTAGCCCTATAGGTTTATTTCTTATTTTAGATAAAAGAATAAAATATACAAATACCGGAGGATTAGAGCTTTTAAACGAAAAGGTAGAGGATTATATATACGATGAGGTTTTTACAGATTTCTTTCACAACGATGATAGTATAGTAGTAAAAGAAGATATAGAGAAAATAAGAAAAGGAGAAAGGCCACCCTATCGAGAAGTTGTGATGGTTTTAAGAGATGGAACAGAGAAAGAGGTGGGGTTAAGGATGAGCCAGTCTTTCCACGACAGATCCCCAGCCATCCAAATTACGGTTACAGACTTAAGCACAAGGGTGCAGTTGGTTCGGGAGCAAATGAGAGCCACTTTAGCTGAAGAATCGAACATAATGTTTAAGGAAGAAATCCAAAAACATAAAATCACCCAGCAAAGACTTATTAAAGCAGAAGAATTTAACAGATCGATTATTGAGTCATCGATAGACATGATTGTAGCTTTTGATATGAATGGAAATCTTCTGCAATACAACCAAGCGTTTTCCGTGGAATTTGGAGTTGAGCCAGGAAAAGAAAAATCAATAAACTACGAAATGTTTATTCCAAAGAGTAGGGAAATAAACACCGTTGTAAGGGATCTGCAAAAAAGAAGTTATTTTTCTGGAGAGGTTCATGGAAAGAGACTGTCGGGTGAAATTTTCAATATGTTTATTTCAGTTGCTATGATGAAAGACACAAGCGGCGAACACGTAGGCGCAATGGCTGTTGGAAGAGATATAACGGACTTGAAAAGCGCTGAGGAAGAGTTGAAAAGAAGCGAAGAAAAACACAGAGACATTCTAGACAATGCAACGGATATAATTTTTGTTGTCGACCCCAAAGGATACTTCACATATTCAAACCCAGCCTTTCACAAGAAACTAGGCTACACCCAAAAATCACTAGCGAAGATAAAGATTAAGGATGTTATGAAAGACTTCCCTAAAAAAGAGAAAAAATGGATTAGTGCGCTAGACGGTATTCAGAACGAATGTGTGTTCTTTGATTCAAAAGGTGGAGAGCTATCATTTATCGGAGGCTCCTCAGCCCAACACGATGAAAACGGAAAACCCATAGGTATGAGGGGTATTTATCTGGACATCACAGAGATGAAACACCTTGAACGTGATGCAAAAACACAATCTGCCAAACTCGAGTCGATTTTTAACTCAACTCAAAACCTCATCATGTTCACCCTAGATGAGGATGATAAAGTCACATCATTTAATGACAACTTTAAAAGACTAATAGAGGGGCGTTTTGAAAGAAAAGCGGAGCTTGGAATGCCCTTTATTTCAAACATTTCAAATTTCATTGTTGACGAATCCTACAAAAGCCATGTCAAGTTATTTAAAAAAGCGTTAAAAGGAAAAGCGAATGATTTTGAGTTACCCCTCAGGTCTGAAAACAATGAAACTACCTGGTATCATCTTTTTCTAAACCCTATTTCTAATGACGCTAAGAAAAAAGAAATAAGTTGTATTGCATATGATATTTCAGAACGAAAGGCAATTGATGAGCAAATCCTTTTGGCCTTGAAAGAGAAAGAAATTCTTCTGAAAGAAGTTCACCACAGGGTTAAGAATAATCTTCAGGTAATAAGTAGTTTAATGAGCCTTCAGAAGTCATTTATAGATGACCCTAAATTGATACAGATTCTGGATGAAAACCAAAGTAGAATTGCTACAATGAGTTATATCCACGAATCACTTTACAGACACACAGACTTCTCTTCTATTAGTTTTTCTGAATACCTCGAAAGGCTCAGCACGAATTTGATTAACAGCTACTCAACACCCGACTGCGATGTGAAGCTCACCACTCTTTTAGAAGATGTGTTCCTTACATTAGATCAGGCAATTCCGAGCGGATTAATTGTAAACGAACTGGTTTCGAACGCGCTTAAATATGCGTTTAAAGGAAAAAAAGAAGGGACCATTGTCCTAAGGGTTGCAAAGGTTTTAGATAAAATCGAAATCGAATTGAGCGACAACGGCGGCGGACTTCCAGAAAATTTTGATTTAAACAAAGGAGACTCTCTGGGGATGTACTTAATTCAAGCGTTGGTAGAACAACTAAATGCTGAGCTTGTTGTAAAAAGCACAGCGCAGGGAACTGAAGGGAGTTCATTTTTAATTAAATTTGAGGCACAAGGTTTAAAATAATAGAGATATGGCAATCAATATTTTAGTTACAGAAGATGAGGTTATAGTGAGAAAAGATATTGAGAGATGTCTTACTCAGTTAGGGTATAATATTATTGCTACAGCAGACAATGGCGCAGATGCTATTTCACTTGCGTTAAAACACGAGCCCGACATATGTCTAATGGACATTATGATCAAGGGTGATATGAGCGGAATAGAAGCAGCCCAAGAGATTAAGAGCAACATAGATGTTCCGGTGATCTTTTTAACGGCCTATGCCGACGAGGATACGCTCTCTAAAGCAAAAGTTGCTGAGCCACACGGATATATCCTCAAACCCTTTAAAGATGTGGATATTCAAACAGCCGTAGAGATGGCGCTTCACAAACACGCGAAAGAAAAAGAGCTAAAGCAAGAAACCGATTTCCTTAGAAATTTAGCCGTGCACAATTCTGAGGCTGACTTTATTTTTGTAAAAAACAGAAGTCGCTTAATGCATATTAAGAAGGATGATTTGTTATTTGTAGAAGCGTTAAAAGACTACGTTGTAGTTCATACGAGTAAAGAAAGCTATACAATTCACAGCACGATGAAGGAGATAGAGCGCAAGCTCACCGACAATGTATTTATGCGAGTCCACAGATCATACATCATAAACCTCAAAGCGATAGAGAGTATAAAACACTCGAATATCACAATGGTGGGTATGGACAAAGAAATCCCAATCGGAGGGTCATATAAGGATGTTTTAGCTAGTAAAATCAACCTTTTATAAAGAGCGGCAGCCGGGCTTGTTTAAAGTGTTTAACACATTAGCGCTATCTTACAGGCCCTAACTCCACGACGATGAGATATTTAGCTGCAGCTTTTGTGTTCTTGTTGACTGTTTCATTTACAGCTCAAGAAACAATTACAACCCCATACAATCCAGATTTTGATTCTGACTCTTATGTGGGGATTACCGATTTAATAGAACTTCTTTCTATTTATAGCTACTATTTTGAGGCTGGAGAAATCATGGTAAACGACACCACACTTTCTTCCTACCTCAACGATCTTACCCTCCTTCTTGAAGCCGCCGCCTTGCCAGAAGGTACTTCAGATGGTCAGTTTCTCAAGTGGAACGGATCCGATTGGGTTTTAGTGATGCCTGTTGCCGGTTGTACAGACCCTGAATCATGCTCATACGATTCCACATCCCATGTCCATCTTCAGAACTTATGTATATATCCAGACGCCTGTGGTGTTTGCGATGGACCCGGTGAGATATACGGATGTGGATGTTCAGAGATCCCAGAAGGTGACTGCGACTGCGACGGAAACCAAGTCGACGCTTTAAACGTTTGTGGTGGCTCTTGTTCCGAAGACCTTGACGAAGATGGTATTTGTGATGATGGAGATTCTTGTATCGGAGAAGCTGATGAATGTGGCGTATGTAATGGACCAGGCGCTATCTACGACTGTGGATGTACTGAACCAGCTCCGGATACTTGTGATTGCGAGGGAAACGTTGTGGATGCGGTGGGTGTTTGTGGAGGAGGATGTCAGGAAGATGTGGATGCAGATGGAATTTGCGATAGTCAAGATGAATGTGTAGGAGAGTTTGATGATTGTGGAGTGTGTAACGGTCCAGGACCAATTTTAGGTTGTGGATGTGAGAATATCCCTGAAGGAGATTGTGATTGTCAAGGTAATCAACTCGACGCCGTTGGTACTTGTGGAGGAGCTTGCCAAACCGACGTCAATGGCGATGGTGTTTGTGACGACGACAGTATCCCAGGATGTACTTATGACGCTGCCTGTAACTACGACCCGAGTGCCTCGATAAACGATGGTAGTTGTGATTTCACAAGCTGTTACGGATGTACAGATAGCGCAGCATGTAACTACTCCGCAGCAGCATATATCGACAATCAGTCTTGCTGGTATGCCTCGTTCGCACTAGATTGTGAATACAACTGCCTCAATGACTCTGACGGAGATGGTTATTGCGATGAATTAGAGATATATGGATGTACAGACACAGAGGCTTGCAATTACGAAGCTGGTGCTACTGAACTTGACGACAGTTGTACTTACCCTGGGTGTACATACTCCACCTCTTGTAATTTTAACCCAGAAGCAGGGTGCGATGACGGGTCATGTGTGGAGGAAGGTGATGCGGGATGTATTGATTCGATTGCTTGCAACTTCGACGAGACAGCACTATGTGGAGATAATTCATGTACATATGAAGGCTGCACAAACCCACTCGCTTCAAACTTCAATGAGACTGCTGGTTGTGACGACGGGTCATGTATTGTTTATGGATGTATGGTAGATTTAGCATGCAACTATGAGCCAACAGCCAACATTGATGATGACTCTTGTGAATTTGGAAACTGCCCTGGATGTAATGACTCTGGAGCTCTAAACTATAACCCTACAAGTACCAACAACGAAATATGTGCTTATTGTAACGATGAATTATTATACGAAGGATTCACATACAATACTGAAGAAGTGGCAGGACTATGTTGGATAGTGGAAAACTTACGATACATACCTGAGGTTGTTCCGTACAATGAAAATAGCTGTGGTTATCCACAAGTGAAGGTTTGGGGCTACGGTGGCTTTGATGAAATGGAGGCTCAAAATTATATGATTAATGAGGGTTCAAACGTCTATTACTCCAGTGAATTTGTTCTCAATGATATTAATGTATGTCCTACAGGATATAGAATCCCAACTGAATCAGAGATTGTAAGTTTGTCATTTTCGAATTTTGAATTGGCAGAAGGTTATTTGGAATGTAATGGGAACGTTAATAATTCGGAACAGAATTATTATTGGCACACAACCGGCACTTCTTCGATTTTTTCATCATACATAGATGGTAGCTATTGGTCAGATGATGGTTATTCTCAATATGAGATGCTCATCAAGTGTGTGCGAGACTAAGTTAACTACTAACTAAAAGAATTCACAGTCACCGTAAAACCTATTGTCTTTTTAAAACAAAGCCCCGCTAACTCAAAGTTAACAGGGCTTTCTTTTTATCTGGAGGTCCGAAGCGGATTCGAACCGCTGTAGCAGCTTTTGCAGAGCTGAGCCTAACCGCTCGGCCATCGGACCATTACTAGACAAAGATACACAACTGAGAGTATAAGGCTGCACTCATTGCTATCTTCGTTGCATGAATTTCAAGAGATTAATACCTAACGCCCTGACTATGGGTAATTTATTAGGAGGAGCCTATGTGTGCTGGGAAGCGGCTTCTGGGGCAGACATCACAGATGGAAGAATAGCTGCGATTTGGTTGGCTGCAATGTTTTTTGATGCTTTAGATGGATGGGCTGCAAGGAAGCTGGGTGTTGAAGGACCGATGGGTGTACAGTTAGATTCTTTAGCAGATCTTGTGACGAGTGGGTTAGCCCCGGCTTTTGTTTCATATAGATTGATTTGCGAAAGCGGGGCGTGTGACAGCTTAATGCTTAATGCACTTCCTGCACTACTTGTAGTAGCCGCAGCGTATAGACTCGCTAGATATAATGTGAGCGCTTCGGAAGGAGAGAGCACTGGATTCTTTGAGGGGCTGCCAGCTCCAGCAGCTGGGTTGTTTTGGATGGGGATGACGTTGTGGTGGGGAGCGGCTGATACAGGGAGTGATTACCAAATAAAAGTGATGCTTGTCATTGCGTCCGTGGGCATGGTTATATTCCCTCTTTTAATGGTGATAAAGAGACCGTTCTTTGGATTAAAAACATGGGGTAAAGACAAGACAATTGATGCGGTAAGAACGGGTCTTGGAGTGGGATTTATAGCCGTAGCTATTGAAACTTGGATTGCTTGGGGAAATGCATACGCGGCGGTGTCGTTGTGTGTACTTTTGTATGCAATTATAGCACTCATATTTGCCCCGAAAGATATTACCTCATGAAATTTGTAGCAGAGATTGACATTATGCCCCTTCCGACACTTTTAGACCCACAAGGAAAGGCTGTTGGCGGCACCATGAAAAGTATGGGCCTTCCGGAGATTGTAGGTGTAAGAATAGGAAAGCACGTTACTCTTGAGGTAGATGCCGCGGATAAAGCTACTGCCGAGGCTAAGGTTGTTGAGGCTTGTGAAAAGCTTCTTGTAAACCAAATAATGGAAGGCTTCACCTTCCGAATCGAAGAGTCGAAGTAAACCCCACAACAAGCTTTAACTAAAGCAACCCTGCAGACAGCAGGAGGGCGAATAGCTCGGTATGCGATGGAGCGCCTTGCAATGTGGCCACGATATCAAAAGGGCTAATGCTGTTTTCTTTAAAGATATTTATTACGTCTGGGCGTGACATGTCTGGACGAATCGTGTAGGCGATATCTAAAGGAAAATTACTATCTCCGACATAGACAACACCTTGCTCAAGCGTATATGTGATTGCGTCTGTGAAGTGTGAATCTCCGATGTGTAATTTCCCCTCCCTTAGAGTGTAGGCAAGATTAAAGGTGCTGGTTGAATACCCGGCGTAAATCCGATCGCGATCCACAGTATAGAGAATTTCTCCACGCCACCCATTTCCTTCCCTGACGATTCCACCATCGATATGACAGACTACTTCATTCCACCGAAGAGGTGTTGATGGGTAGAGATATGTTGAGGTTTGGGCTAAAGAGCTAAGGGAAACAATCGCAAGAGCAAAAGCAAGTATTACACGCATTCTAAAACCTCTTCGTAAACTTTGCAAGCCGCCTGAAGCGCTTGATCTATATCAGCGATGAGATCCTCTGGGTGCTCAAGACCGATAGAGATACGAACGAGACCTTCTGTTATTCCGTGTTTTAATTTCTCATCGATAGAAACTCCAGCGTGAGTCATGCTGGCAGGGTGCTCAGCTAAAGACTCTGTTGAGCCGAGGCTGACAGCGAGTTGGATATGGTTGAGGGCGTCTAGGAAAGCAAATGCAGCCGGACGGCCACCAGGAAGTTCCATAGCGAACATAGCTCCACCGTTAGCCTGCTGCTCTTTTGCAATTTCAGCAGAACGAAAATCCCCAGAACCCTCTAAATCTTCTGCCCAAGCAGAGTGGATTTTATTTATTCCAGCAACAGGCATGCCTGGAGTTTCTTGGATGTGATCAAGGATAAGGCGTGCAGAACGGACTTGGCGCTCAACCCTAACCTGGAGAGTTTCCATAGATCTTGATAGCATCCAACAGGTGTGCGGGTCAGCCATTCCTCCAAAGAATGTTCTGTACTCAAACACCTTTGCCATTGCTGTTGCTTCACCACTTACCGCTCCTGCAATAAGATCACTATGTCCCCCGATGTATTTCGTTGCGGAGTAAACATTTAAATCAGCACCAAGCTCTAGAGGTCGCTGTATAATAGGCCCTAAGAATGTGTTGTCAACAGCTACAATGATGCGGTGATCCTCTGAAGTGTTCTTCTTTGCCCAATCCGCAGCTGTTTTAATACTGTGAACTTGGAGCGTGGGGTTAGCGGGGGTTTCTAAGTATATCATCCCAGGAAGACCATCCGCCTCGGTCATAGAAGCCAAATCATCGAGACTATCCAGGCGCTTAACACTTACACCCATAGACGGAAGAATGTCATCAACAATGTGTTGGGTTCCTCCATACAAAGGGCCTACATACCAAAGCGGCTTGTCGGAACCTGTTAAAGCAAATAGCATGGTGCTAATTGCCGCCATTCCGCTTGCAAAAAAAGCAGCAGCGTCAGATTCATCCCAGGCAGCCAAACGTGTTTCAGCGACACTTAGAGTGGGGTTTCCTAAACGACTGTAAATGAAACCTCCTTCTGGTGGCGTCTCCGCTCCCTCAACTCCGTAAGCAGTTTCCATGTGAGCCGCTCCAACAGCCGCGCTAGGAAAAACAAATGTAGAAGCTGGGTGCATAGGAGGTTTAACAGCTCCGTGGTTGTCAGCAGGGTTGTATCCAGCAAACAGTGCTTTTGTCTCTAAATGTGTGTTCATGTGGGTAAAGTTACACAGCTGTTTTGTTATTGATTAGATGTTTAGAACAAATGTGTTGTATTGTTTGAAATTACATCAATTTGTGCATATTTGTGCTAATAATAGCATAGTAAACAGAACAAATGAATCTCATAGACGCCTTAGACCGCACAATTGTCGAACATTTAGAGTTTGACGGACGTTGTAGTATGCAAGATTTAAGTGATTTGACAGGATTAAGCCGCAGCGCCGTTTTTGCCCGAGTGAAACGTTTAGAAAATGACGGGGTAATTCAGCGGTACACGGTTAAGCTTGATAGGAAAAAGATGGGGCTTGAGCTCAAAGCGTTTTGCAGCGTCAATCTAAAACTGCATGAACGAGCTGCTCTTGAAGAATTCGAACACGATATAGGAAGCTTTAAAGAAGTGAGATCGTGTTATCACCTCACGGGAATATCAGATTATATGCTCGAGATAAATGTCCCAGACATGGACCACTACCATAGATTTATCACACGAAAACTAGCAGCATTAGATAACATTGCTCAAGTAAAAAGCATGTTCGTAATGAATGAAATAATAGAAAAATAAATCTAGTACTAGCCTAGTATTGCTGCGATTCCAGGAAGAGTTTTCCCCTCCAAGTATTCTAACATAGCACCTCCACCAGTACTCACATAGCTTACATCATCAGCCAGTCCACAAGCGTTGATTGCGGCAACGGAATCTCCTCCACCGACAAGCGTGTAGGCGCCCTTTTCTGTAGCGTATTTTAAAGCATTTGCTACAGTGAATGTGCCTTTAGAACAGGCTTCAAATTCGAAGACGCCCATAGGACCATTCCAAAGAACAGTTTTGCTTTCTTTTACAGCCGCGGCAAACTTTTCACAAGCCTTAGGGCCTATATCGAGTCCCATCCAACCCTCTTTAATTTCATCAGAATTGCAAACCACAAAATTTGCATCTGCAGAAAACTGATCTGCACAAACCGAGTCCTCTGGAAGCAATATTTCAGTGGAGCTATTTGCGGCCCTTTCTAAAACAGCCTTTGCTCTTTCTACCATTTCCTTTTCCACTAAGCTAGCACCCACCTTACCGCCTTTAGCAAGTATAAATGTGTATGCCATTCCACCACCTATCATCAACTTATCCACCTTCTCTACCATGTTTTCTAAAACGGTGAGCTTGCTGCTAACCTTAGCGCCACCTATAATGGCGAGTAGAGGCCTTGCGGGTTCAGTCATAACCTTACTTAAAGCGGAAATCTCCGCTTCTAAAAGTTTACCAAAGGCTTTATCTTCAGGGAAAAAGCGAGCGATTACTGCTGTAGAGGCGTGATTTCTATGTGCCGTTCCGAATGCGTCGTTAATATATAGATCACCATTTTCAGCCAATTGACCTGCGAAAAACTCATCTCCACCTTTTTCCTCCTCATGAAACCGTAAATTCTCAAGAAGAGCTATTTCACCCGGCTTGAGGTTTTGTGATACATCTAGAGCGCTATCACCCACACAATCACTTGCAAACTGTACAGGATTTCCCAGCAGATCTTCTAAATGAGATACAATATGCTTTAAACTGAATTCCTCTGAAACACCCTTGGGTCTCCCGAGGTGACTCATTAAAACAACAGAAGCGCCACCCTTTAAAAGCGCTTTGATTGTGGGAAGCGCACGACGAATTCTTGTGTCGTCTTGAACATTGCGAGATTTATCTAAAGGGACATTGAAGTCTACCCGCACGAGCGCTCTGCGCCCTTTGATATTTAGATCGGAGATCGTCATTTAGAAAAGTGTAGCCATCCCAACTCTTGACTCTACGTATGCCGGAATGTCAGAAATTGCAACCCGCTCTTGAGTCATACCGTCGCGTTCACGAACGGTGACCGCATCGTCATTTAAAGAATCGTGATCTATTGTAATACAAAGAGGAGTTCCTATAGCGTCTTGCCTGCGGTATCGTCGTCCGATCCCATCCTTCTCATCGTACTGACAATTGTGATTGAGGCGTAGTTTAGAAAGAACCTCTCGGGCTTTTTCAGGCAAACCATCTTTTTTCACAAGAGGAAGAATGGCGACTTTCACTGGAGCAAGGGCGTAAGGAATACTCAGCACCGTTCGAGAATTACCCTCTCCTAAATCTTCTTCCTTGTATGAGCTGCTTAGAACCGCAAGGAACATTCTATCTAGCCCGATAGACGTTTCTACCACGTAAGGGACGAAACTCTCTTTTGTTTCTGGGTCAAAGAACCTTAGCTTTTTTCCAGAAAACTCTTCGTGACTTTTAAGATCGAAATCTGTTCTAGAGTGTATTCCCTCTAACTCCTTAAAACCCATTGGGAAATTGAACTCGATATCACAAGCAGCATCTGCGTAGTGAGCGAGCTTAATGTGATCGTGGAATTTGTAGTTTTCGTCTCCCAAACCGAGCGTAGAGTGCCATTTTTTACGCTCCTCTTTCCAAAACGTGTACCACTCTCCTTGTGTCCCTGGCTTAACGAAAAACTGCATCTCCATTTGTTCAAATTCACGCATGCGGAAAATGAATTGACGGGCGATAATTTCGTTTCGAAAGGCTTTTCCTATTTGGGCTATACCGAAAGGAAGCTTCATGCGACCGCTCTTCTGAACGTTTAAGAAATTCACGAAAATCCCCTGAGCAGTTTCAGGACGAAGGTAGATGACTCCAGAATCTCCACTCACAGCCCCCAGCTCAGTACTGAACATGAGGTTAAATTGTCGCACGTCCGTCCAATTTTTAGTACCACTAACAGGACAAACAATTCCCAGATCTTCAATCAACGTCTTCACCCCCGCAAGGTCTTCCGCATTCATTGCGTCCTTGAATTTCCCGTTTATTTCATCAATGGTTGTTTGACGACGCAGCACGTTTACGCTCGTTGCTCGGAACTCGACTTCATTGAAATCATCCCCGAAACGCTTAAGCCCTTTTGAAACGTCTTTGTCAATCTTTTTGTCGATTTTAGCAATATAATCTTCGATTAAGACATCAGCACGGTAGCGCTTGTTGCTGTCCTTATTGTCAATTAGAGGATCGTTGAAAGCATCAACGTGACCGGAAGCCTTCCAGGTTTTAGGATGCATAAAAATCGAAGCATCAATACCCACGATATTGTCATTCATACGAACCATTGCCGTCCACCAATAATTTTTGATGTTGTTTTTCAGCTCACTCCCAAGTTGACCGTAGTCGTAGGCCGCGCTTAAGCCGTCATAAATTTCACTACTAGGAAATACAAAACCATATTCTTTCGCGTGGCTTATTACTTTTTTCAGTCCGTCTTCTTGGCTCATTGCGCTTTTGTTTTTTGCAATATTGAATGTTTATATCTGACAAAGTTACTTATAACAAGGTGTTGAAGTATATGATATCTTAGTGTTGTGCTCAATTTTATTATTTATAGGCTTCATCTATTATGTTTAATCACTTTTATCGTGGTAAACGCTTTTGAAAGCAGAGTATATGCTCAGCTTAATTGCCTAACTGTTCCAGAAGATTTTTCAATTGATTGCGGTGATGTAGATTGGGATTTCATCTATACAAATACTAACGGAGCCTATGTTCATCCCTGCGAAGGTTTTCCTGTTGATCTCAATGCTCAAATTGAAATCCAAGTCCAAGTAGATTCTTTAAACTGTGGAGATTTGAGCAATCCAAACGTGGTTATTCAAATTACAAGAACATTTTACTCTTCTTCTGGGGAGCTGGTTGATTATGGTTGCGGTATAGATGTTTTGTGCGAGACTCAGATTATAAACGTTGTTGATTTTGAACCACCGGAATTTGTGGTGTTCCCCACAGACACATCAGTTAGCTGTGAAAATTGGGATTTGATAGATTATCTACTTAGCGGTGTGTTTCAGGTTGACTTTTCAGACAATTGCTCAGACGTAAACCAAACAATTAACTTCGACACCGTCCCCGGACTTTGTTCGTCTGAAACTGAATTTTGGTGGGAGTTTTCCATTATGGACGGATGCAACAACACCCGCATTGACACCCACATAGTGAATGTAATTGACACAACCGGGCCCATTATATCCTTTTCTATCCCGCAAGTCTTTTCCCCCACGTTTCAATGTAAAGACCTTGTGGTTTGGCCTTTATTATCCGCATTTGATATGTGCTCTCAAGTAGAAGCAGTAGAGTGGTCAGACGTCATCGAAGAAGAAAACCTGTCATGCCCCAACCATTGGGACCTCTCCCGCTGGGCCTATGCCTCTGACGCTTGTGGCAACATGGACTCAACAGAGTATTTCATAGAGGTAAAAGATGAAACCCCACCCAACTTTATTTTCATTCCCCTAGACATGTCATTTTCCTGCAATTCCTCGCCAGAATTGGGTTTTCCTACTGCAATTGATGCTTGCTTAGGTGCGGTAGATATGGCGATAATACAAGACACGAGTTTTATCAATTGCCCACAAACCTTTACCATCACCAGAACCTTTATAGCAACGGACAACTGTATGAATGAGGCATCTGCGAGTCAGATTATTGAAGTGAGTGACACGATAGCACCGGTTCTCACAATTCCATTAGACCTTGTCGTTGAATGTGGTGAGGAGGTCCTTTTGGAACAAGCCATTGCGATAGATCAATGTGACACGTCGCCCTTTATCGAAATAGAAACTGACACAGTAAATATTCAGTCCACCGGAACGTTTACGATAACAAGAACCTTCACCGCATCGGATGCCTGTGGGAACATCGCTACGGGAGTCCAAACCATAGACTTACAAGACACCTCTCCTCCGTATTTCACAGCATTTCCATCAGATCTAATTGTCCCATGCGGGGAAACTTTCCCGGAAGACATGCCCGTCTTTCAAGATGGATGCGACCCCTCTCCAATTCTATCCAGTTTAAATACAGAAGAAAATTATCAGGACTGCGCAAACGAATCTGTGGTGTCGAGGACTTTTGAGATCGAAGACGATGCAGGAAATTCTTTTTCCCAAACTCAAACCATCACGTTCATCGACGACACCCCTCCCTTTTTCACCTTCGTCCCCGATGATATCACCGTGGGGTGCACCAATGAAATTGATATCACAGATCCGGAATTCGATGATCTGTGCTCTGCAAACGGTCTCACCCTGAACACCGTTTTTGAGGAGCAATATCTTGGTTGCGACGAGAGGTATAATCAGACCAGGATATACACGATTACAGACGCTTGTGGACTAACCGCCTCAGAGAGCGTAACTATTTTTGTGAGGGACACCACAGCCACCCTGCTTGAGACAGAGCTAGACTCCCTGTCATATTACTGTTCCTATAACGTTCCGAGCTGTGAACAAATGCTCTCAGATCTTGACTTTGTTGACGAGTGTGGCTCAAACGAGCTTACTTATTCATGTTCGGATATTGTGATCGAAGGGAATTGCGAGGAACAAGCTTGCCTTTGGGAAAGAACATATTTCTGGGAAGACGGATGTGGAAATCAATCGCAGGCAAGCCACTTCATTAGAGTCGAAGAGACAGCCTTTTTCCCAACAATGCCTACGGGCATGACTCCAAATGGAGATGGCGCGAATGATGCTTACGTCATTTTAGATATAGGCCCACTCATAGCGGTAGGTGAGGTAGCTCCTTGTGATTGGATAGACAACACATTATTCAGAGTTATTAATCGTTGGGGACAAATCGTGTTCGAGGTAACGAACTACAGAAATGATTGGGAGGGAACCTACAATGACGGATCAGCTCTACCTAGCGGAACCTATTTCATCGTGTTTGAAGCCAGTGGCGAGGCATTTTCAACCTATGTAGATCTTAGAAAATGAGAAGCCAGATTTACATATTCCTATTCAGCTTTCTAGCTATAACAGTGGTTTGTGACTCGAATCATGCACAACAAGATTACTTAGCCTCACAGTATAACTTCAATTCGTTAATGCTGAACCCCGCATACGCAGGCGCGCACCCTTACACCCAATTCAGTTCGATGTATCGAAGCCAATGGAAGGTTGACGGGGCACCAACATCACAGATTTTTTGTATCGACGGATCATTAAAAAATGCGCCCGTGGGTTTTGGGTTTGTAATGACGAATGACAGAATAGGGGTGGTTAGCGAGAAAACATTTTCGGGAGACCTAAGCTATAAACTTCGCACCCGATTGGGGAATGTTTCCTTCGGAATTAGAGCAGGATATGTGGGGTATTCTGCAAAACTTAGTGATTTAATTTATTGGGACCAAAATGACCCCGTGTACAGCAACGGAAATATCCAGGAGGGATTTCTTACCCTTGGGTTTGGGACATTTATGTCCGCGACAAGCGGAAAGTGGTATGCCGGATTTTCCTCACCAAGTTATTATGCGAGTGATGATATTCTAAGATCCTCAGCGGAGGAGAGGTTCTATAAAAGACACTACTATCTCTATGGTGGAGGGGTGAAATCGACTTCATCGGGAGTTGACCTAAAGCCCAGCTTCCTGGTTAGATACATGGAGAACGCGCCAATATTATTTGATCTAAACCTTCATGCTTTATTTGTAGAGAACGGCCCCGGGGGATCACAGATTTGGGTGGGAGCAGGATACAGATCGAGCTCTACATATATAGCCTCGCTAGAAGTAACCCTACCCTATAACCTCAGACTGGGTTATTCATATGATTTTGCAGGAAAAGGATTAAACACATATCTAGGAGCTACACATGAAATCCAAATTGGATTCAATTTCGGTGGACGTACTTCGGTCATTCAAAACCCTAGATATTTCTGATGTTTATTAGCAAAATATATAGGACAGGTGTAGCGGTTTCTTGTGCAATCATAATCACTTCATTTCTTTCAGGATGCTCTACTCATTTCTTTTTAGAAGGACAAACCCTTGAAGACCAAGGTGCATTTGTTGAAGCAGCAGCTCAGTATGAGCGTGCGATAAAAGGAAATAAAAAGACCGTGGCTTACGAGGCTTTGGTTCCGATCTATCTTAAACTGAACGTTCATGAAAGGGCCCTAGCCTGCATTGATTTTATCGAGAGCACTTCTGGATTAACTGAAAAACTGTTATTCGAAAAAGCGGAAACCTTGATGTCTTTAGGTAGGTACGAAGAGGCGAAAGAAATTTACAAAGAATGCCGCAATTCCCAGAAAGTCGAGATAAGACTGTCCACACTATCGTCAATAAACGAAAGGCAGGCCGACAGCATTTATTTTAAGGTAAGGCCCATTAAAATAACGAACAAAGACAAGAAAGGCGCAACTGTTGCTAGCGCGTCCTTGCCACATAGAGCTGGGGGAGAACTATACTTTGTGGCAGAAAGCCCTCGAAGCCATTCACAGAGACGCGGAGGTGAGACATTTATTGATGATTACACAGGAAACAGGTTAATGGATCTATGGAAAGGTGTGATTGTTGACACCCTAGCATCAGATAGCAACATCGAACTTTTTTCAGAACCCTTAACAGAGTTAAATACTGAATTCCACGATGGTGTAGTGGCTCATATTTCATCTGAATCGATCGGGGTTTTAGCTAAAACCTACACTCCCCCTCAGCTTTCAGTATTTGATAAATTAACCCGTCCGGTCGGTGAAAAAGTATTGTATCCGATTCAACTTTTTGAGGCAGAATTAATAACAAGCTCTACGGGGGTAAAAACCTGGGAAACAGGAGCGAGACTTCGTTTTTGTGATGAGAAATATATGTTTGCCCACCCCGCTATTTCTCCCAACGGAAAAACCCTTTACTTCACATCAGATATGCCTGGTGGTCATGGTGGAATGGATCTGTGGAGTTCAGAAAAAAGATCCGGAGAGTGGAGCAGCCCTAAGAATTTAGGCCCAACAGTTAACACAAGCTTCGATGATGCATTTGCAACATTGCGTCACCCCGACACTTTGTTTTTCAGTTCGAAGGGTCACAAGGGTTTGGGAGGACTGGACATTGTTTACGCCACCCGCACCGATATATCTAAAGATTGGACGCATGTTGTGGATGACCTTCCGTATCCAATAAACTCTTCAGGAGATGATTTCGGTGTTCAGCTTTCCCTAAAAGGATTTCAAGGGATTTATACCTCAGATAGAAACGGTATAGATGCTCTCTATCAGTTTTCAGACTACGATCCAGAGATCACTCTATTTGTAGAAATAGTTAATGAGCTAGATGGGTCTCCTTGGCCAGGTATAGATGCTGCGCTAGAGATTCTAGGAGCCCCTAATGTAGAGGAGTTCATCTCAGATGGTTCTGGAAAATGGTCGACTAGGATTTTGCGCGAACAAACATATATGATTCAGTGTCCTGGCGCATTAAGGTATTCAGCAACTCCCTTCACTACCCCTGAAGACCAAACTCAAAAATCTCTTACCATTGTAGTTCCCATCCCCATTGTTATCGCTGTGGGGTGCTTGGATCCATTTGCACTGAATTTCAACCCTGAAGCTATCATTGATGATGGGCTTTGTGAATACACGAGGGTTGTTGAAACACCAGACACCGCCACTGAAAACGATACGGTTGTATTAACCGAAGTAGAGGTTGTAACTGATAAAGGTGTAGTAATGGAGCCAGACTCATGCTACCTCTCAGGTACTGCTAAAGAAATTGTTGTGGGGGAGATTGTAAATCTTAACCTGCATTGGAATTTTGACAGGGCCGAGCTAAAATATTACGACAGGCCCATCATCGAGGCGTTTGCAAGGCACCTAATGGACCACTCTGATGAAAAGGTTCTTGTGATTTCTCATTGTGACATGCGGGGCACAGACGCATATAACGATTCTCTTAGCCAAACCAGGGCGGCTGCAGTGAAAGAAGCTTTTGTCAGGTTTGGCATAAGCAGTGAAAGAATAACAACTTATGGAGCGAGTGAGCAGTTTTTACTTGTGGAGTGTAAGGCTGAGAAGGACTGTAGTGAGTCAGCGCATCAGGCCAATAGAAGGACGACAGCGAACATCTTAAGACCTGATGAAAGGGCTTATGTGCACAGAGTGAAAGCGGGGGAGACTCTTTATGGAGTCGCAAAAAAGTACAAGGTTGGAATGCAAGAGGTTAAAACTTGGAATGGGCTTCATTCTGCGAAAATGAGAGTGGGGCAGGATATCTTAATTTATCTGCCTTAAATCGCTAACTTAGCTTGATGTCGCAGAAGCCGGTAATAGGAGTTTTAGGTAGTGGAAGTTGGGCTACGGCACTCGTGAAAATGTTGTGCGAAAATGTGGAAGAACTCAACTGGTGGGTTAGATCTCAAGACACCATAGATCACATAATTCGCCATGGAAATAACCCGAAATACATCGAAAGTATTCAGTTTCCAGTAGAGAAGCTCCAACTAACGACAGACATGAAAGTTGTGATAGAATCTAGCGATATTATCATAGTAGCGATTCCTTCCATGTTTTTAGATGACGCGTTTAATGACGCGTTTGGGGAAGGCTTGTCTTTTACACCCTTTTCGAATAAACTGGTGTTTTCAGCCATAAAGGGCATGATCTCGAAATACAACTCTATTCCCGCGAGATATCTTCACAAGAGATTTGATATACCTTATGAAAAACTTGGGATTATCTGCGGACCGTGCCATGCTGAGGAGGTTGCCCGTGAAAGACTTTCTTACCTAACGGTGGCATGCCCAGACACGACTCAGGCAGAACTATTCGCACCCTTTCTGAGAACCAGGTATATCAAGGTTAACACATCTGATGATGTTTTCGGAGCTGAGTTGGCCGCAGTTTTGAAGAACGTATATGCTGTTGGAGCTGGGCTAGCCCACGGATTGGGATATGGAGACAACTTCATTTCAGTACTGATTTCAAATGCCGCTATTGAGATGAAGAGATTCATTGACGTAGTGCACGATATTGACAGGGATATAAAGAGCAGCCCCTATCTCGGAGACCTCCTAGTAACAGCCTACAGCGTGAATAGCCGCAACAGGGCGCTTGGCACGATGGTTGGAAGTGGGTATACCGTAATGGCAGCAGTAATTGAACTTAAAATGGTCGCCGAAGGCATGACTGGAGCAAAAGGTATTTTCGAGATGAATAAAGATTTTAAGGTTGAGACACCCATTGCCGATGCGATCTATAGAATCCTTCACGAGCGCATGTCTCCAGATTTAGAAATGAGACTTTTATCAGACCAACTAAAGTGAAACAACGCTTCCCCTATATCTTAGTTTCTCTAGCAGTCCTCTTTTCAGGGACGTCAGTGTTTTCTCAACAACACTCCTCAGATTTATCTTTCATACCAAACGAAGGGCAATGGGACTCTTTTATTTCATATCGTGCCGACTTAGATGGCGGAGTCTTTTGGATGGAAGAAAATGGATGGACAGCATGGGTTGCTGGAGAAGGTTATGACGATTTGTGGGATCATGAAGGTGGCAATCACGAAAGTGAAACACTGTCATCTCACGCCTGGAGAGTTCGCTTTAAAGACGGAAATCCAGAGGCAGAAAAATCAGGCCGTCACAAGTTGGGCCACAAAGTAAATTATTACAGAGGGAGCGACGAAACGAAATGGGTAAGTGGGCTCGATGCGGTGGGGCAGGTGAGATATAAAGAGGTTTGGCCTGGAATAGAATTAATCATGGACGGAAGGTCGAGGGGAACGAAAAAACTCAAGTACGACTGGGTGGTGGAGCCAGGAGCAGACCCCTCGAACATCATCTTGATACATGAAGGAACGGAGATCACCTTGAAGTCTGACGGCTCACTTTTACATCTCATGGGAGAGACAGGAGACATCATCGAAGGCGTGCCATTTGCTTATCAATTAATCGACGGATCACGGATTAAGCAAGTTGAGTGCCACTACAAGTTGACACGTCGATTAGATGGAATGACAGAGGTGAGTTTTGAAATAGGTGACTACAATCCAGACCTTAGATTAACCATAGACCCAGATCTTGTTTTTTCAACTTATATAGGTGCCACCCAAGCGAATTGGGGGTTTACGGCCGCTTTTGATGATGACGGCAGGGCGATAGCAGGAGCAGCATTGTGGGACGGCGGAATGGGAATATACCCAACTACGGCGGGTGCCGTTTCGACGACTTTCGCTGCTGGAAATGGACCTTTTGATATAGGAATTACCGTATTTACTGCTGATGGAACAGCCTTGGTTTATAGCACCATTGTGGGCGGAAACAGCATGGATATTTGTTCCTCCCTTGTTGCTGATTCAAATGGAGATTTTTATGCTTTTGGCACGACAGGGTCTTCTGATTTCCCTGTTTCTGGCGGATCTTATGACAATTCGTTTAACGGAGGATCACAGGTTAATTTGCAGGCCTGTTGCAATTTCCCCGGAGATTTTCCAAACGGTTCTGATCTCTTCATCTTAAAATTCTCCTCCGGAACAGGTGGGTTGTTGAGCGGAACCTTTGTTGGGGGGGGCGGCAACGACGGAATTAACTCCGGCTCGATTTTAAACTACAACTACGGAGACGTTTTTAGAGGAGAGATTAATGTAGACGAACTTGATAGGCCCTGGGTCGCTACGGTGACATCAAGTAATGATTTCCCTATGATAGCAGGACCGTATCCAAGCTACAACGGCGGAACTACAGATGGTGTTTTATTCAGGATGAGCCCTGACTTAGCCACTTTAGAGTGGTCATCCTATATTGGAGGGTCTCAGGCAGACGCGGCTTACGGAGTGCAATTTACTTCCGCTTTTGAGCCCGTAGTTTGTGGTGGTACTCGCAGCACGGATTACCCTGCCCTGGGCTCCTCACATCAGTTTGTTTTCGGGGGCGTCGTAGATGCTTTTGTCACCCGTTTCCCCAATGGCGGAGGGACACCGCTTGCGAGTACTTATTATGGAAGCTCTTCCTATGACCAGTCGTATTTCGTTCAGGTTGATGAGGATGACAATATTTATTTATTAGGCCAAACAACAGGGAACCTACCTCTCTCCGGTACAGTTTACGACGTCAGCCCCAATGCTGGTCAATTTATTGCCTGCTTCGATGTACAACTCCAAAACCTGCTTTGGAATACCCGAGTTGGGAACCCCAACAATGCCGGTAGCATTGATATCAGCCCTACGGCTTTCCTAGTGAGCGACTGCGGGCAAATATATTTATGTGGTTGGGGAGGGGATACAAACAATGGTTCTCAGGCGGGATCTAACAGCGGCACCCAAGGCATGCCAATTACTGGTGGACCCTATCAATTCAGTTCTGACGACAGCGACTTTTGGCTTGGGATGCTTAACCCAGGAGCTGAGCAACTAATCTATGGCTCATTCTTCGGAGGGGGACAAACTGCTGAGCATGTAGATGGAGGTACGTCAAGGTTTGATAAAAACGGAACGGTTTATCAAGCCGTGTGTGCGGGATGTGGAGGCAGCAACGATTTCCCTACAACGCCCGGAGCCTGGAGCTCCACGAACGACAGTTTTAATTGTAACATCGGTGTTTTTAAGTTCGAACTCGGAACCATTCACGTAGATATCGACCTTGAGGCACCTGACATCATTTGCCCAGATGAACCCATACAATTCGTGAACAATTCCGAAGGGGGGGGCGTGTATTTGTGGCAATTTGGAGATGGAGAGATCAGCGATGAATTCGAACCCTCTCACATTTATAACTCAACAGGAGATTGGGTAGTTACCCTTACCGTTTCAGATCCACTTGGATGTTTAGAGGAACAATCTTCAACGCTTGATTTAACGATAGAGGAACCCATTAACCTCACTGTTGATCTAGTCGAACCCATTTGCTTAGGTGAGGAAGTCCAACTTAACGCTTGGGGGTCAGATGGCTTGTTTTGGCTTAACGACCCAACGCTAAGTGCAATAGACATAGCAAACCCCATAGCCACCCCGACAGAAACCACTACGTATACCGTTCACGATGAAAATGAGTGTGGATCCGCTCAGGCCCAAGTAACTGTTCAAGTAAGTTTCGTTGAGGCAGAAGCAAACCCTATAGCCGCAACGATCTGCTTGGGGGAAAATGTGCAACTTTCTGCTGAGGGAGGAACGGGCTATTCGTGGTTTCCTACAGTAGGATTAGACGACCCAACATCTCCTACTGTGAGTGCCGCCCCGAATGTCAACACCCAGTATACGGTTACAGTTATGGACGATTTCGGGTGCTCGGATACCCAACAAATTCAGATTACAGTCGTTCCTGAGCCTCCAGGAGGACTGGTGTATGATCCGATTGTAATATGTACTGGTCATGGAACGTCTTTGCCTGGAGCACCTGGCGATGCTTGGCTTTGGGAACCCTCTACCAATCTAAATATGGCGAATGTCCAAACCCCATACGCCTCACCCACCCAGGATATTACCTATACAGTTGCTATACAAAACATATGTGGAATAGGAACGGATGAAGTTTCTGTGCAAGTTATCGTTCCGATTGCGCAAGCTTCAGATGATGGCGGTATATGTAGAGGAGGCGAGTTTCATGTGACTGCGTCTGGAAATGATCAGGAGAGCTCCACGTATGTTTGGTCTCCAGCAGCACTTGTATCCCAATCAACAAGTAACGACACCCATGTTTTCCCTGTATTTACGACGACCTTCACTGTTTATGTTACGGACCCCAATGGCTGTACTGCCAGTGATGAGCTTACTGTATATGTGGGGCAACCTCCGGTAGTTAATGCAGGACCCAATCGAGATGTAGAATGGCTCGATGAAGTAAGATTGCTCGGCTCAACAAGTGGCGATACTTATTGGTGGACCCCAGCAGAAAATTTAAGCTGCTCGTTTTGTGCCCTCCCAGAAGTGCTGTCTTCTGAGCCGGGCTGGTATGTTTTCCATGCAATAGATGAAAACGGATGTGAGGGAACAGACTCCACCTACCTAGATGTTTTCTATCCCATTTACGTTCCTACATCTTTCACCCCTAATAACGATGGGATAAACGACGCTTTTTTTGTTGCGGGAATTAGGCTACAAGGTTATAGACTTATCATTTATAACAGATGGGGTGTGGAGGTGTTTTACTCGGAAGACGCAGAACAGGTTTGGACGGGAGAATCAGCAAATGGAACCCACTACTGCCCCGACGCAGTTTATTTGTACTCGCTTAGATACGAGGACCAAGACGGCGCGCACCTGCTTCACGGACACGTATCACTCTTGAGATAGATGGAATCCCGAAATCCATAACTATATTGCAGCATGGACTTGAAGTTTACCCGCAACCTGTTACCAGGAATGTTCCTCGATTACGACTGTGTCATCATCCCCGGCTTAGGCGGATTTGTATGTAACGGACGATCGGCTTGGTATGATGAGGAAAATGAAGAAATGGTCCCTCCTTCACGAGATGTGATCTTTAACCCAAACCTCATACACAATGACGGCCTCCTCGCGCAAGAAATTATGCGGGCAAGAGACCTTTCATACTCAGAGGCGATGAAGCACGTTGAGGATGAAGCTTCTTCGATGGTTAAACAACTGAAGGAAGGAAAGCCAGTAGAGATTGCTCGCGTGGGTAGATTGTACTCAGGTGATGATGGTGTAACGAGATTCTTACCAGATTCAGAATTGGTACGAGTTCTAAGATCTTTCGGTCATGCTAGAATTCCTTTAGCTAAACTTATTGAAAAGAAAGCAATCCCTCTTTACACCCCGTTAGGTGTTAAAATTGCACGAGCGGCTGCTGTGATTGCTTTACCGATAGCATTAGGTGGAGCATGGATGCTTTCGGACTCATCAAACTCAAGCACTCGCCTTAGTGTTTTCCCAACCCTTAATACAGAGGCGATTGTTTCAACATTCATGCCCTCAGAAGGCTCTATTTTATTTAACACCCCCGACGAAGAGGTTGTTGAGGAAATAAATATAGAGTACGCTCCAGAGGAAGTTGAGGTTCTGGAGATTCAGGTTAATTTCCTAATCATAGGAGGTGCTTTTTCTATTGAAGAAAACGCCCTGAAACTTGCTGAAACTTTGAAGCTAGAAGGTTTTAATCCAACCCATCACTACCAAAGTCACAACAACCTAAACCTTGTTGCTCTGGGAGAGTTTGAGTCGGAAACCTCGGCAAGAAATGCGCTAGAAAAAGCAAGAAAAAAGGGAAGAACAGCCAGCTGGTTAAAGCGCTTATAACCCCTCTTTTTCAAAGAGCTCGTTTAATTCCTTATGCCTATCCTCTGGGCAAGGCTTCAACCCTTGTTCAAGTAGAAGAAAAATTTCCCTACCTCTCGCTTCTTGTGGAAATTCTTTTACCCCGCTAAAAAGTTCCGGATTTTCGACACCTTCTTTCTTCACCCACCGGATGACTTTGGCGGATGACTCACTAAACTGAAACACCCACCGATCTGAATCAGACGTCTTCTCGAGATACGTAATCCGCTCAGTTGAAGACTCCCAAAACAGGTTGCTAAATTCATCTAGTAAAAAATCTACTTTGCCCGGATCCTCACTCTTTACTCTTTGCCATTCAGGGGCGTCAAAACCTTGAGAGGAAAGGAATTTAACAAATTCTTTTTCCACAGCCTGAAGCTCTTTGTCAGATAACCTTCTAAATCTCACAAGCTTATTTTTCTATATCCTCAAGCATAAACAAGAACGCATATTCCATGGCTGTTTCCTTAAATCTAGCGAAACGCCCCGATGCACCTCCGTGACCGGTTTCCATATTGCAATGCATTATGACGATGTTATCTCCTTGCTTGTGATCTCGAAGTTTCGCTATCCATTTAGCGGGCTCCCAATACTGAACCTGACTGTCCCAATAACCTGTCGTAATTAAGGTGTTGGGATAATTCAATTCTGCAACGTTATCATAAGGGCTGTAGCTCATGATATAGTCGAAATAATCTTTCTTCTTGGGGTTTCCCCACTCATCAAACTCACCCGTTGTAAGCGGAATAGTCTCGTCTAGCATTGTGTTTATGACATCCACGAAAGGCACAGCAGCAACGACCCCATTGAAAAGTTCTGGCTCGAGGTTCATCACAGCTCCCATAAGTAAACCGCCAGCACTACCTCCCATTGCGTACATGTGTTCAGAAGAGGTATAGTTGTTTTCCACAAGGTGTTTTCCACAATCTATAAAGTCGTTAAAGGTGTTCATTTTTTTGAACAACTTCCCATCCTCATACCAGTGTCGACCCATTTCAGATCCACCTCTTATATGTGCCATAGCGTAGACAAACCCCCTATCTAATAAACTCAGTCTTGTACTAGAAAATCCTGGGTCCATACTGTATCCATAACTTCCGTATGCGTATAAAAGAAGAGGGTTCGACCCATCTAATACAACATCCTTTCTGTACACAATACTTACGGGAACCTTTACTCCATCACGCGCTTCGACCATAATACGCTCGCTTGTGTAGTTCGCTACATCGAAATCTCCTCCCAGGACCTCTTGCTGCTTGAGTTGGGTACGTGACTTGCCTTTAAATGCGTGCTCGTAAGTGGTGTTGGGTGTTGTAAGTGAAGTATATCCAAAGCGGAGTTTATCAGACTTAAAATCAGGATTAGACCCCACATAAGTCATGTAAGCCGGGTCGTTAAATTCGAGGTAATAATCCTCCGTTTCGTCCCAACTCTTTACCCTTATTGATGTTAGACCATCTCGCCTCTCTTCTAAAACCAAGTATTTCTCAAAAATCTCAATGCCCTCAAAAAGCACATTATCCCTATGAGGAATTACATCTACCCAATTAGATCGTGAGGGTGTGGTAATGGATGTTTTTACAAGCTTAAAATTCTTCGCCCCATCAGCATTTGTGGTGATGTAAAAAGAATCTAAGTAATGACTTACGTGGTACTCATGGTCAGCCTCTCTTTCTTGAATGACGATGAATTCAGAGTTGGGCATATCAGCGTGGATATACCTCATTTCACTACTCAAAGTTGAGTGTGAGCCGATCATAATGAACTCATCACTCTTCGTTTTTCCAATCCCAACATTGAAAGTTTCATCCGTTTCTTCATAAACCACTACATCTTCACTAACAGGCGTTCCCAGAACGTGTTTAAGGATGCGGTAACTACGTAACGTAATGGGATCTTTCTTTGTGTAAAACAAGGTCTTGTTGTCATTCGCCCAAACAGCCCCTCCCGTTGTCTCGGGGATCTCATCCTCAAGTACAACCCCAGTTGCTAAATCCTTTACTCTTAGAGTATACTGACGTCTACTCACGGTATCAATTCCGTATACAATAAGGTTGTTGTCAGGGCTGACGCTGGATCCTCCGATGGCAAAATAGTTGTGACCTTCAGCGAGCTTAGGGCCATCTAAAAGAACCTCCTCAGCAGCCTCCAGGCTCCCTTTTTTACGGCAGCTGTATGCGTACTCTTTCCCCTCTTCGAAGCGTGTGTAGTACCAATATTCTCTATAAAATACAGGAACACTTTCGTCATCTTTAACGATCCTTCCGACGATCTCATCGAAAAGCTCAGTTTGAAATTTTTCAGTCGGCGAAAGCACTTTCTCTTTGTAATCGTTCTCAGCATTGAGGTAGTCTAATACGTCCTGAGTTTTTTCTGAAGGCTTTTCTGCTTCTTTTTCTTCGTCGCTAAGTCGCATCCAGAAATAATCATCTTCGAGATCTAACCCGTGAATTTCCTGCGAATAAGGGACGGTTTTTGCGTCTGGAGCAGAAATATCTAATGCGGTGAGTTTTTCCTCACTTGTAACGTAATTGTTGTCAGACATAGACGATTTGTTATTATCACCGGTACTCGTGCATGAAAAAAGCACAAGCGCAGCAACAATTGAAATTGGGGTTAACTGATTATTTGTCATTTTGTGCAAAGATAATATTACTATAGGCTCTCACCCTCTTGGAGTAGAACTTTGATTTTTTCTAAATCCTCAGGAGTGTCAACAGCCGGAGTTTTGTGATTCGTTAAACCCAGGTTGATGCTCCAGCCATGTCCTAACCACCTTAACTGTTCAAGAGATTCTTCTTTTTCTAATTCGGTAGCTTCGAGTTGTACAATATCCTCTAAGGCACTACTGGTATAGGCATACAACCCGATGTGCTGTAGCCAAGGCCCGCTAGAATTTGGGACTGGACTTCTACTAAAAAGGATGGCGCTCCCTTCAAGATTGCGAACCACCTTGACACGGTTTTTATCCTCTCGTCCTTTCTCAGAAGCCTTCATAGGTCGGGCAAGAGTCGCGATTGTTGCGTTGGGTAAATTGATTAACCTGACCAATTCTTTGAGTTGGTCAGGGTGCACAAAAGGCTCATCTCCCTGAACGTTAATTATTGCATCTGGCCTAGGAGACAGCTTGCCCAAAGCCTCTACGCACCTCTCGGTACCGTTGACACACTCCACGGAAGTCATAATCACCTCCCCCCCGAAGCCAAGCACCAGCTCTTCAATTCTCTGATCGTCTGTTGCTACAACGACCCGATCTACAACCCCTGCGCTTTCAACACGTCGGACAACACGCTCTATCATCGGGATGCCGTCAATCAGAGCAATCGGCTTCCCAGGAAACCTGGTGGAGCCATATCTGGCGGGGATGATTGCTACAATATTCATCATTCAAACTCGTACGTGTAAACCAAATTCACCAGCCTTGGAGACTCAATAGCCAACGGCCTAATACTATATTCCTCATTCAAAAGATTGCTTACTACGAGAGAGATTCGAGAATGGTCACTCATGTTAAAGCCTACCCTAAGGTCAATAATCCAAGGTAAAGTAGGATGGTTTTCAAGCCAGTCGTTAAGCCCCCAGTCAACAAACTCAAGATCCTCAAAAGTGACAAATGCCTTATCAAAGTTCTGCAAAACACTCTGGTAGCGAGCGCTCACACCAAAAAACCCTTTCGGGTGAGTCCATTGCGCATCGAATCGAACCAGGTGGGGTGAACGGTACTTGAGGATGTGTCCAGTGGTATCGTAACTGGTTCCAAGATAGGTTGTTGTCACGCCATCACCGTAATTATATTCTGGAGTTAGGCTTATGGGGTTTGTGTATGTATATCCAGTCAAAATATCTAATGAATGCTGATCGTTGGAACCCCACTTGGCTTGTCCCATTAAAGAAACTTCAGCCCCCCGAACCTGGCTTTCCCCAGTATTTAAACTTCTAAACCCCAGACCAAACAAATTATCAATACCCTGAGACTCAGCCCAGGTACCAAAGGTGAATTCAATAAAATCAGTATATCTCTGCTGGAAAACCGCGACATCGACATACCCTAAAAACTCACCGATTTTAATTCCTTGCTTCACCGCGAGCTCTAAACTAGTTGAAGACTCAGGTTTAAGATCTTCATTAGGATAAACCTGTAAATCGCCCAGTCCAGTTCGTATGTATTTCTCAGCGATTGTTGGGAATCTAAATCCCTGACCAAAACTACTTCGTATGTAAGTTTCTTCTGCAACTTGGTAGTTCGCCCCTGCTCTAAATACGGGCTTACCTTCAGAGTCGTCGTTTATCGAGAAATATTCGTATCTCATTCCGCCAGATAAATTAAGATGCTCGCCTATAGGTTGATCAAGTTGAAGATATCCGGCTAAATTCCTTGCGGTATTTTTCCCATCCCCATTTCCCCCAGTATAAAGCTGTGCTTCGCCTTTTGTATACTGATGCACGACACCACCCGTAAGGGCCATTTTCTCCATCCCCCATGCCCCAATCTTTTGGGTTTGTAACTCGGAGTAGAAAACATCGCTGTTGTTTCCCTGGCCATTGCTGTTGTCGTTTGCAAGATGCTGCCAACGATTCCGAAAACTTGTTCTAACACCTGAAGGACTCAAGTATTCAACAAACGGATCTACCGTTCCCACGAGTTGCTTAGTCCTTGTGGCTGCTCCAGCATAACTGCTGTAAAGACCCGTTGCAGAATGCTCCCAAATCAAAGTATTTAAAGACTCCCCCTTCTGCCAATTTGTACTCAATCCATATGTAAGTCCCGGAATGGCGCTGTCTCGCCTGCGTAGATTAATATTAAATCTAGCTTGTGCATTCGCCCCATATCGATCTACTGAAAACGGATTGTATCCAGTCGTATTTGTGTCGATAGGAGTTTCTAAAGAGTCTAACATAGCGGTAGGCCCCTTGTACCCATCGTCTCCCAGTAGATTTCCCCCAATTACAATGTCCCAACCTCCCAATTGCCTGCTGTGAAGAAAGCGGATGTTCGTCTGTTGAAGTGGTGTGTCCCAATACATAGAGGATGTCGATCTCGGATTAGAGTAGACGCCTTGCTGAACAGAAAGTCGTGTTAATGGTCTGGCGTCTGGAAATCGTGTTCTAATATTGATCACGCCACTTAAAGCCGCGCTTCCATATAAAACAGAACTCGCACCTTTGATAACCTCGATTTGCTCTAAATTTTCGAGAGGGAGGAATCCCCAATTCGGTCGTCCAGCATCCCCGCTCAGGACAGGTAAATCGTCCACCATAACCATTACGCGCGACCCCGCACCATAACTGAACCCACTTCCGGAACGAATCTGTGGTTCACCATCCACCATGCTTACCCCAGGGACTTGCTCTAAAGCGGATTCCAAAGAAGTGGTCGCTTTATTTTCTACGAGTGCTGGCTGTAAAATTTCAATAGAAACGGTCACCTCTGCCACACTTTGTTCAAATCGACCTGCAGAAACGACAGCCATATCTAACAGACGAGCTTCAGAGTCTAAGCTGAAATTTAAAGTTGCTATTTCACCAGGAGCAAGCGTAATTGTTTTAGTGGTGGTTTTAAGACCAATAAACGAGCAGGTTATTTCGTGGGTACCGCTTGCAAGATCTAGAGTGTAGTTGCCATCGATGTCGCTCGAAGCCCCTTTAGTTCCTGAGGTTATGTATGCTCCTATGACTGTTTGCTTGTCGGAGGAGGTGATTGAGCCTGAAACGGTTTGGGCTTTAGCCCCGAAAGACAGGAGGGATAAACAGGTTAAAACGAGTAATCTCGACACGCTAAGGGTGGGATTTAACTTTTGCATTTATCTAAGTAAATACATTCTTGAGGAACTATTTACTTCTAGAAGGTAAATTCTTTGAAACGTTGATAAATTCATGGATGCCGCCCACAAAATTTTCGTTTTAGTAATAGAAATTTATATGACTTTCGAGCCATGAAAAAAAGAGTACATGCACTTTTATCCCTCACGTTAATTGAGGGATTGGGACCGGTTAAATTAAAACATCTTTTAGAAAAGAAAGGCTCACCTATAATTTTTTTGCATTCTTTCAACTCTTCTATTAGGAATGAAGTTATGAAAAGAGCGGATGAAATAAATGAAGAAGTAAAAGCTCTTGGAGCTAGGGTGGTTTCATATCACTGCAAAGAATACCCAGACAATTTAAAACGCATTGTTGACCCCCCAGCAGTGATTTTTATTAAAGGAAGAATCCCGGAAAGAGTCAAGCAATCAATTTCCATTGTAGGAACTCGGAAGAGTTGTCCGGAGGGGAGAAGACTGGCTGAGAAAGCGGTGGAATTAATGGCTCAACATAAATTTCCATTGGTGAGCGGAATGGCTCTGGGAATTGATACAGCTTCTCACAAAGCAGCCCTTTTAAACGGATTACCCACGGTGGCAGTACTTGCTCACGGACTCGATAGAATCCACCCCAAACAAAACTCAAAGCTATCTCAAAGAATTTTAGAATCTGGCGGGGCATTGATTTCAGAGCACCCTCCTAGAACACCTATTTCTAAATGGATGTTTGCCGCAAGAAATCGAATTTTAGTAGGGATAAGTTCTGCTACTGTTTTGGCTGAAAGCCCAGAGTCTGGGGGGTCACTTATTTCAGTAAAAATAGCTTTGAGAGAAGGGCGCCAAACATATGCTTTTACTCCCCCATCTTCTTTCGACAAGCGCTGGGATGGCAACCGGTTTGTCATAGAAGAGGGAAGGGGGATAGCAATCTCAAATATGGCAGACTGGTATAGAAGTTTGTTGAAAGAGGTTCCAGATTTGAGAACGCCCTTTAAAGATGTGGAGTCAAAAGTTAAGAAAGTGAGGGCAAGCGAAGTGATTAAACAAATTCCAGAAAAATGTAAATCTGTCTATATCGAAGTCAGTAAGGAGTCGAGGTCTCCGCAAGAAATAAGCAGGATTCTTAGAATAGAAATGAGTGTGCTAAGAACCAGGTTGTTTATTCTGGAGACGATGGGGTTTGTGAAGCGTCTTCCTGGGGATAGTTATTCTCCAAGCTAGCATCTTCGCTAACCTCTTCATCAGTTTCATTTGACAAGAGAGACAGACCCTCTTTTATCTCTATAGGCTCTAAACCTGAACCGCTTTGGATGAGCGAGATCGTCATAACAATACAGGTCACTAAGATTACAACTAAGAGTATCCCCCCATCAAAGGAGTCACTAATAAGTTCTGGGTAATTAGAACTTATTTGGAAGAAAAGAAGGATGGTGATAAGCCCCCTTGGCGCGATGTATAAAAGTGACGAGGGGTCTTCTGGTCTGAAAAGACGAAGAAAGACAAAGCGAATGATATAAAGTATGACGGAGATTGCCAATCCGTAGAACAGAACATCGTACTCCTTTAGAGAACTAAGAACCACCGTTGCACCGAAAAGCACAAAGAAAAACGTTCTAATTACAAAGGCGCTCTCAAGGGTTAGGATGTGGAAATCATGCCTTAATCCGCTCATCTTTTCATTGTCTAAAAGACTTCCGAGCCAGCTCTCACCCTTTTTGTTTTTAAGAATATTTGCAAAAAATATTTTGTGATTGTTAAGCATTAATCCGAAGATTAAAATTAAAATCAGTGGGCTGAGGTGAAGGAGTTTTTGGATTGAATAGATTAAAATCAGGACGGCAATTGATAAAAATAATTTAACTGAACTGGAGATCTTTTGGAGTACGTAAACGAGTAAATAACTC
>Ga0308019_10000191_pt1 | contig 37513 bp, 24 predicted proteins | sample Neamet284_FD_203135 | JGI IMG/M metagenome (GOLD analysis project Ga0308019, IMG submission 203135) | Marine microbial communities from water near the shore, Antarctic Ocean - #284 | ecosystem: Environmental > Aquatic > Marine > Unclassified | place: Southern Ocean | collected 2014-10-01
GAGAGGTCACGTGCAGATTATCATTGGAATCAATCGCTAATGAAGACATTTCGCCGACGTCACCTGTGCTGTCGAGCGAGACCGGCGTGCTCCAAGAAGAGCCATCATAGGTCATGTACTCAAGATTGAAATTGGTGTCGTCAAGATAGGTCACGTGCAGGTTATCATTGGAATCAATCGCTAATGAGGAATACCTGCCGACGTAATCTGTGCTGTCGAGTGAGACCGGTGTGCTCCAGGAAGAGCCATCATAGGTCATGTACTCAAGATTGTGATAGGTGTCGTCAATATAGGTCACGTGCAGGTGATCATTGGAATCAATCGCTAATGAGGAATAACTGCCGACGTAATTTCTGCTGTCGAGCGAGACCGGTGTGCTCCATGAAGAGCCATCATAGGTCATGTACTCAAGATTTTTATTGGTGTCGTCAAAATAGGTCACGTGCAGGTTATCATTGGAATCAATCGCTAATGAAGACATATCGCCGACGCTATCTGTGCTGTCGAGCGAGACCGGTGTGCTCCAGGAAGAGCCATCATAGGTCATGTACTCAAGATTGCCATTGGTGTAGTCCTGGTAGGTCACGTGCAGGTTATCATTGGAATCAATCGCTAATGAGGATTGAAAGCCGACGTCATCTGTGCTGTCAAGTGTAACCGGTGTGCTCCAAGAAGAGCCATCATAGGTCATGTACTCAAGATTTTGATTGGTGGCATCACGATAGGTTACGTGCAGATTATCACTGGAATCAATCGCTAATGAGGACCACCTGCCGACGTTATCTGTGCTATCGAGTGAGACCGGTGTGCTCCAAGAAGAGCCATCATAGGTCATGTACTCAAGATTTTCATTGGTACGGTCAAGATAGGTTACGTGCAGGTTATCATTGGAATCAATCGTTAATGAGGACTCCTCGCCGACGGCATCTGTGCTGTCGAGTGAGACCGGTGTGCTCCAGGAAGAGCCACCGAGACCTTCAGTTGCATCTCTGCATCCGTCACCATCAGCATCTGTTGAAGAGCTTGAAATCCACCCCAAATCACCTTTCGGACATGAGTCTGATGAATCAACTACGCCGTCGTTATCGTCATCGAGGTCTTCGGAATTGTCTCTGCATCCATCATAGTCATGATCGTTCGAAACCGAAGATGTCCATCCCAAATCCCCTTTCGAGCACGAGTCGTCTGCATCACTTACGCCGTCGTTATCGTCATCAGAATCTTCAGGATAATCTTTACAACCATCGGCGTCATAATCGGTTGATGAAGAAGAGATCCACCCCAGGTTTCCTGTCGGGCAATCGTCTGATGAATCAACTACGCCGTCGTTATCGTCATCAACATCTTCGGTAGAATCTTGACATCCATCAGAATCATAATCGGTTGCGGTTGTAGAAGTCCAGCCCAAATCACCTTTCGGGCATGAGTCTGATGAATCAACTACGCCGTCGTTATCATCATCAGAATCTTCAGGATAATCTTTACAACCATCGGCGTCATAATCGTTCGAAACCGAAGATGTCCATCCTGTCTCTCCATTGGGGCAGGAATCATCAACGTCGTAAACCCCATCACCGTCTGAATCGGTCGTGTTTGAAGCCATCACAATTGGAGAAGGTTCCAATGATGAATCATCATTGTTCGATTGATTTTGATTCAACTGGGCACCCATGGCTTGTCCAAGAAGGAGGAACATCAAAAACAGGGCAATTGAGGAAGATTGTTTAACTCGCATGTGTTCTGCCATGAGTCATAACTTAAAGTCTCAACTCAGAGTCAATTTTGTACATTTCGTGGGTTCAGGTAAGTGGACTTTGGAAGTAAATGCGAAGTGAATAATGTTTAACTCATCCTTCATAAATCGGAATTAAGACTTGAAATATACAGAGTGTTCATCATTCCAATCGACTGACGCCGCCTTAAACCAGGCTTCAACATTTTCAAAGGCTGGTTCGTCTCGAACCTTTCTCTTTTGCTTTGCCCGCTGTGTAATGAGCTTCCATGCAGTCTTTTCGCCGATTCCAGGGATAGCCTCGAGTTGTTTTTGGGTCATTCGCTCATGATCGAGGTTGATTTCCACACCTGTGATCGAACGTGCACCATGCCCTGTAATCACGACATTAGACTGGGATTCGAGTGGGATATGATATTCAACACCGATGAGGATTGGATATGCGCCGATTTGACGACCAAATGTAATGCCGGCTTTTCCTCTGCACGACTCCGCAGTATGCTTTTCATTTTGATGGGCGATGAGTCGAGTACGACCATCATGCGTCTCCCAATGCACATCGGATAATATCTCACCCATAGGGAATAATTCTTCGAGAAGTGGGCCGTCGATTGTATCTCGGACATTTGTTTTGAACATATTGAATTGCTTCTGAGGAATGTCTTGGAAGCCTTCACCCTCGACTTGTCGGATGTTTATTCGGCGCAGGAGGAGCCCTTCCCTGCGGATTTCATGGAGGAGATCGAGGTTTAACTGGTAGGTCGCCTCAGATTCTCCATTCAATCCAGCAATGAAATTAAGGCCAGGTAAGAGTTTGGGTAGTCCACGTTCTCCTCTTCCACTGCCGTATTTGTTGATGAGTCGTATTGCGGATTTCAATTGTGCAGGGTCACAGTTGAGCCAATTTGCTTCGTGAACGCTTGGGTCTGCAGATTCAAGGCCAAAAGAAAGAACAGCGCCGTCGGACAAGGTTTCTACGAGAGTTTTGGTGATCTCTTCTGATTCTTCGATATTCTCAGCAATGATCGATGGATTGCCGTTATCGGTATGAAGAATTCCAAGACGGTCATCGTTTCGTAAACCATGCAAGAGTCGAGCAATCGGTTCAGGGTTCGGCACTGGATACTCGAGTTCTTGTACTCCTTCCGCCATGTAGGTGTAGGTGTCAGTCATTCCTCCGAGGCGGACGTGTTGAACTCCAGCATCATGTGCTCGACGAACTTCTTCGATGATGTCTTCAGGTGTACGCCAAATAGGGATCCCCTTTTTGGGTTCGATGCAAAACTTACAACCTCGTTTGTAACGAACACATCCTTGGTAGACTTCGACCTCATAGGTGAGCGGTCCTCTCTTTTCTTCCGTTCCAAGGTCCGGATGGTCGGTGACAGCTTTACTCAAAGCCCCAGCCTGGGCCCATTGAGTCCATTGTTCTGCATTACGCCGAGTATGTTTCCATTCTCCAGTTTGAATATAGGTATGTAAGGTTGCGTCGGTATCCTGAACGGCCAAAAACAAATTCTTGCGTAGCGGAGTCCAACCTTGTTGTCTCCATCCACGTATTGCCCATCCGCCAAAAAGAGCAGGTACATGTGCGGGGAGTTCCTGGATAATGTTACGAGTTTCTTTGAGGGAAAGTGGAGTGCCACGTAGATATCGACCAGGAACCACAGCCCCAGCGATGCATGCGAAGCCTTCAATGTTCGAAAGTCGGTTTCGTGCCCATTCATCTCCATTGGTTCGTACCAACTCTCGCCATTGGTCGATGGTAAGGTAATCATAATCGATGTTTGCTTGTTCTAAAACACCGCAAAGATAGCGAATATGGAATCCAACATACGGTGGAACGCCAAATGCTGCAGGTTCATCTTCATAGCCGTCAAGAATCAGCCATTTGGGTGATGTTTGTTCGACCATGATGGCTAACCTCGAGTCGGTTGCCTTCAATCCTTCTTCTCTTGACGGCGACGAGGACGCTTCTTTGAATCTTCTTCCTCTTCACGGAGGGCTTGAAGTTCACGTGAGGTTTTACCATCAGATTTGTTGGCTCCTTCACGCTTTACACCACTGTCTCCGCCTTTCTTACCGCCTTGTGAAACATCGACTTTGATACGACGTCCAAGTAATTCTGAACCGTTGAGTTTCGAGACGATTTCATCGCCCTTGTCCATTTCTTTGATGAAAGCAAATGCAAATCCTTTGGGTTTTCCATCACCGCTGGTTGCGATTACGAGACCGTTCACGGTTGCAATCCCATCAAACATGGCTGTGATATTTTTCTCGGTTGCCTTGAATGGAAGATTTCCAATGTAGAGTTTGAGTCCTTCAGGATCTTGTCTTTTCTCTTTCTTTCCTTTCTTATCGTCACTGTCAGCATCTCGGACGCCAATTTTGCGACCGTTGATTTTGTGGCCATTGAGTTTTGCAGCTGCAGCCTCAGCCTGAGATTTATCTGAATAGGTGACGAATCCAAAGCCTCGGTTGACTCCATTGTCATCGGTGAGAACAATACAATCAGTCATGTCACCATGTTCGGTAAACAATGCACGAAGTTCTTCAGTCCCGACCTCACGTGGAAGTCCACCAATGAACAAACGGCAACCAGGTGCATTTCTTGGTCGGCCACCTTGGCCACTTGATTCACCTTCAAATCGGAAATATGTTCGCTCACGACCGTCCTCTCGAACATCAGCAGCGATGAATGTAGCTCGGCCAGATGGGCCTTTAGCAAACATGGCTTCGGCTTTGGAACCCCAACGCTTGCCAGAGCTATTGAGGGCGCTTGCACCTTTTTCAACTTCAGCCCAGCCAGCGCCGTAGTTGTCGGCAAGAGCTCGGTAGGATTGGTAATTACAGGTTGGACAACGGACATTCCAATCTCCGTTGAGTTCCGCTACAAGGATATCGCCACAAGGTGGGCAAATAGCATGAAGAACACCACAGTCATCACGGTCTCGGAAACTAATACGAAGAACAGGACTGTTTTCTTTGACCTCAGCACGACAAACGTCGCGTCGGCGGATTGCATCCGAAGTTTGGTGCATGTATCGGTCGACAATTCCTGTGACATGGAATTGACCATAGAGGTGTTCAGGAAGAACGCTACCAGGTTTACCTTCGACACAAATGACTTGTGCTTCACCGTTCTTTTCATTGAGTTTGACAATTTCACACAGAACTGTATCACCGACTTCAGGCGTTACGATCTCTTTTGCTGCAGAGACAGTTGCTGTTCCCGCCTCAATTGAAAACGTTCCAGTTGTGGTTGCTAAAATATTCCCATCGATTTCGATGGTTCCTACTCCAGCCTCACATTCTGCTGAGGTTGATACATGTGTTCCGGGGGTGACGAGGCTCGGCGTCATATTTTTCATTCCTTTAGCAAACATGGCCTGACGTAGGTCGCACGCTGTGTCGCTTGTTTGAACCGGTGTGCTTACCCCTTTTCAACCCCTCATATGGAGAATTTCGAGTCTTTAATCCTCATCTTCAATTAACTTTGCATCGCCAGGTCGGTGAAAGCGCCAACAGCGAACGGTTGTCGTCGCTTTTTTCCTGGTGTGATGGAGGTAGGTGGGAGGAAGACGGAATTCTGTTTCGAGCATGGCTTCAGATTCATACCCATAGTCTCGACCAAGTGCTTGTAAGTGCTTGGACTTAGCACTGTGTAGAATATGGACAACAGGGGCTCCAAGTGAAAAAGCATATTCCAAAAGAGGACGATCTGCTTTTGCCGTTTGAACGCCCCATGGCGGATTCATGACCACAATGTCTGGAATGATGTCAGGTCGTTCACTTTCAAGCGAAATATGTTCTTGAATAACTTCAACGGTACCTTCACAACGAAGTGAAAGAACATCTGCATTGGCTTTTGCCCGCTCAACCACTTGTGGGTCGGCTTCGACGAGAGTGACATGCTGTGCCCCAACAAGTAAACATCCAAGTCCCAAAATACCGTTTCCAGCTCCAAGGTCGAGAATACGTTTCCCTTCCATCTCTTCAACTTGGTCGATTCCAAGAATCCAATAAGCAGCTAAATCACCTTCAGTTGCGTATTGTTCAAGTTCAACCGAAGTGCAGGGGTGAGGCTGTAATTTCGACAACTCTATTGCCAAATGCTTGGGTCTCATTACCATCACCAACGTGGTTGTTGATTGTATTGATTTTGAGAATATTGTTGCTGTTGTTGCAATTGCTGCTGTTGCAACTGTTGTTGTTGAGCAAGGGCCTGTGCTTGAAGGCGCAAATAATGAATCTGTTCTGCTTCTTGACGAAGACGAGCAAGTAATTGTTCACCAGGCTGTTGATTGCCACAGAACCGACAGAATCGGATGCCATCTTGGTGTTGTTGACCGCAACTGATACAGAATCCCATACGCTTGCCTCCAGTCCTTCCTTTGGTCGAATCAATTTGAACCTTCTCATTACATTGCTGCTAATTGTAAGAACACTGGCCATGTTTCAAATCCTTCAGCCGAAGCTCTTTCGTTAAGATCTTCCCAACGTGGGTCATCCATCATATCCGATGGAGCGACTCCATCAGCCAAAAGTCCGGTGACAAGTGCACGGAATTCTCGCTCGACATTCGACATTTCCGGTTCAGGCTCTGGTTTAGGTTCCGGAATTGGTACATTGTTTGAAGCAACTCCAGTCGGTGAATCGGGAAGTACTGCAGGTGCAGGCTGGTGAGTCTGTACAGTTGATACAGCACCCGGCGGTAGAGGTACAATGGTATGCTCAGGCGTCGCCACATCCTTTTGAGATTCGTTGGATTGCACTGGTAAGGCAACCTGTGAAGGTTCATCAGATTGATTTTCATTGGTCATACCATCAAGCATATTGGTGGAAAAATCATTCATCATGTCATCCATGTTTGAACTTGCGTCAGCAACGATGGTTGGTGCAGCAACAGGCATTTCACTTGCAGGTACTTCAGTGATTTTCATTTTCTTTTCAAGACGCCCAACACCCAAAACTTCTGCTTGTTGGCGCGCAAACTCTGCCGCTTGTCGACGAGGTAGGCTGACAAAACATTTCCCTGGGATTGACGATGGAGGGAACGGTAGATGATACTGTTCAAGTGCAGGTAAGGAGGGATGGCGGAAACAAAGAATACGCTCAGTTTCAAATGGTCGTTGAGATGGTATATCCATCGTAAAAGGAACCGAAACGATCTCAATCGAACTCCGCATCCATTTTTCATTGGAAATGAGATGCTGCATCCATGGTCCCATATCGGGACTTGCTAAATTGACAAATTGGAACGAAGCATCACGTGGATTGAAACCTTGTTGTTCGAGTAATGCTGCTTCTTGGCGTGGTCGGTGGAAGACAGTGATGACTGGCTGGCCATGCTCAACCATGTCGCCATGTAATTCCAAAAGTTTTCTTTCTTTGCGAGGGCAAATCAACAAAACCAGCATCCGAGCAGCATTTTCATCCCAGATTTCACCCCATCGCGACTCAGCCTCATGAGCGAGTTGACCGATGGTCATGTCCGGAATCATTGCAGTAATACCCATGTCCGCACCAAACCGAGGGTGTAGTCGTCGCCTTTATGCCTACTGTTGTTTCGTAATGCTTAGGGAATGCGTCCTTCGACAATGGCTTGTTCTGCCAACAACATTGTTCCACCAGCAGCACCACGAATGGTATTGTGCGAATAGGCGGAAAAAGAAAGAGTATACTCATCGAGGATTTTGACATCACCTACGACCACCGACATTCCAGTTTGCAAATCTTCGCTCGGATTTGGTTGGTTTGAAAACGCATTGCCATCGCTCCAAAGATGATGTTCAGCATCGATGTGTTCTACGAGATGCAAGGGGTGCGTTGGTGCGCTGGGGCACTGAGTAACCGTCTCTGGGAATCGATGTGATGTGAGGGCGTGAAGTACCGACTCAAGAGTCAAAGGTTGAGTACAAGTGGTTTCGACAAACACCTGATGACCATCTCTGCGGGCAACCCGCTGACATTTGATATCAAGTTCGATTTCCGCAGGTTCAACAGTTGTTCCATTCAGCGTTCCAAATACGTGAAGAAGTTCTTCAGCAACTTTTTCGGCTTCACCAGGGATTGCAGTATCGAGTCTTCCATTCTTTGCATCTTCATCGAATAACAGTTGCCAGCCAGCACCTGAAAGCGCTTGTTCGCTGCGCATACGAACCGTCTGAATCCCAAACTCTCGAAGTGCGGCAAGTGGAACTGCCGTTGGAATTAATGTACAATTCGTACCACACATAAGAGGGCCTTCAGTGCTCGAAAAAGCAGCAAAATGTTCAGTATTAATGTCTGGGATGACCAGTGGGATTCCATCTTTTCTACGATTGAAACTTGCATTGGAAAATACGGCAATCCCCGCTTGTGCCAACACGCTTTCAATACGTTCAGCGGCATCACTTGGTAGACAAGAAAAAGCGACTTCGATTTCTAGATCAAGCAAATCCTGAACAAAAGAATCACTCAAAAGGTCGAATACAGGAAGTGATGGCAAAGCCGGGCGTTGTTCATCGAGTCGCCATGGAAAGTGCTCAAGTGGGTAACCTGCACTCTCTTGGCGGCCACCAATCGCCTTCAATTCAAACCAAGGGTGGTTGCAGAGTCGTTGTTGCATACGCTGGCCAACCAGACCAGATGCGCCGAGCACAACGGTTGGTCTTCGGCGCATAGAGCCGGCTCTCGACCGAATGCTTTGAGGCTTTTCGTATCATTGAATCGTCAAATTCCCTTCACCAAGGCTGGCTTCGTGAGGGGTTGAGAATATTCGTCGTACCAGTAACTTTCTGAAAATATTCCAGCCATCTTTGACCGAACCTAATTTCGCTTCACCCAATCGCTTACTGTAACGGATTGGGACGTGGGCAATGTCAAGGTGCTCAACTGTGCACGAGGTATACATTTCTGCTTCGATTTCAAAACGCATAGAATTCAACTTGAGCGTCGAAATAGTTCGACGAGAAAAGGCCCAATATCCGGAGCATAAGTCATTCATTGGTAGGCCGTACAGGGTTACTGCAATCCATGTCAATATATGATTTCCAAAATAATTCGTTCGGGTCATTGCATCTGGATCCATAGCGCCACGTAATCGATCGCCGACGACCACATCAGCATGATCGAGTTTTGATAAGAGTTTGAGAATTTCTTCTGGATGATAGGTGCCATCCGGGTCGAACATCACTAAAGCGTCACATTTCGATTTGAGGAATTGAACAAACCCGAGCCGCATCGCGGCACCTTTTCCTTTGCCCTGTTGAGGCATAAATCTGCAACCAAATGATTGTGCTATTTCCCCAGACTCATCTTCACTCCCACCGTCAATGACCAATGTTTCAACATCCCAGCCTTTCTTTGAGAGCTGGGCTACAGGTATACGTGGAAGAATTTGAGCCAAACCTTCCGCCTCGTCCAAGGTCGGAAGCAGAATCATGACTCGCTTCATGCCTCTTCCTCTCTTCGTTTGGCTTTGATGACTTCGCTCATTCTGGTTCGTAATGCTGAATTTCAAACCAATGGAGCGTTAAACCGGTCGAATCCAAAAGAGCATCTCCTCGTCCAGAAAGTCCGAGAGGGTTGAGCCATCGACTTGCACTCTCATCGTCACTCCAATCGATTTTCAGTTGTGAGGTCGATTCGATACTTTGTTGGTCAAAGCAGAGTGAATGCCAACCTGCTGAATAGGTCGATGTGTGCGATGTTTCATTGGACTGAGACTGGAATGTCAACTGAACTTCACTGAGATCACCTTTCGCTTCAAAAACAAGACATGCACTCCCATTGCCGGCATACTCATCAAAAGATGAAAACGAGACGGTTGAATCACTCCCCTCAGCAATAAAGGCCCGTTGATTTCCAAGTTCAAGCGTATCACGGAATCGATGCCCACTCCAAGGGTCGTTTCGCATCGAGCAGTCATCACGGCATGTGGCAGTGTCCAATTTCAAAAAGTCAGAGGAGGTTGCTGAGCCGGTAGCATCAAACTTCCACAGTACACTGCCTTGTCGTTCGAGAAGCGGCTCCCAATAGTTCGATTGTGCCAATGTCCAACCGACAGTACCAAGCGGTGAAGAGAGTGCATGGGTGATATTGAGTGTTTGAATCTTCGATGGGATGTCAGAGTAAATTGCTGTTGTAGCAGCCGCCTGAATACTGCTTTCTACATGTATGAGTCCGAGGGTTGGAACACTTGTTGTAGCCACGTTCAATGGTGCATTATACACATACCCCCATTGTGCATTTTCGGTGTACACGATGCTTCCTTCAGGTAATGTGGCTAATGCTTCATGCACCTCGAGATCGCCTGCAGTCATCGCGTGTAATTCTTCATGTTGCGATACTTGAAACAAGACTGCGTTACCAAAAAGAGTTGCGAAGAGAAGAAGAATTGACAGCCCAGCAGCCACATATCTGTGTGGATGTGGGTCCCATCCGATGGTAAGTAAACTACGCTTTTCATCTAAAGATGTAAGACAAGTTGACTCACTCCACCAAAGTGCAACAAGAGCGGCTAAAGGAATATGGAATGCGTGCAATCCCATTGAATACAAGACATAGGAAAGCAATGAAAGAACGGGTATTTGTTCTAAACCATCAATTAAATGAATACCGGTCAAGACCCATAAGCCAGTAAACCAAACCGCAAGTAACCGTCCTTCTATGCTTTGTCGCAGTTTCCATGCACTGGTTAATCCCATCAGCAAGAGTATTCCATTATACATGAACATCGGGCGTCCGCCTTGCCATCCATATTCTGCAAACACGGCAGCATCTAACATTCGTGGAGCCAAAATCAACAAGGCAATCGCTCCTGTAATTGTTAAAAGAATCGAACTTGCCAAAAGTAATTTCTTGATGTTTGCACCGTATGTTTCATTCAAACTCAAACCAATGACGAGATGTGCAAACATGAGCATCCCCAAATAAATCGCTCCAGTTGGATGTATCAATACTACGCTGAAAAAAGCGAGGATAAAACCAGTGGTGTGATGCTTTCCACGCGTCGATGTAGGGCGAAGCAATACCAGTAATCCGACTACTAAACCAAGTTGACTGGCAACAGAAGGATAGCCTGAATCAAAGGTCTTCGCAAAAAGTCCAGCACCAAGGCCCATAGCAAGAACTCCTTGAGCACCAGCGCCATGGCGGTCCATCGCCCCGCCAACACCAAGAACAAGCACGAACAAAGTGTAGTGTCCAAGTTCAAAGACCGCTTTTGCAGGAGAGATGTCGAGCGTTTCTTGAATCCATGCTGCAAGAGCAGGATATGCAGGAGTGTAGGTCCAAAAGCCACTGTTCGTTCCAGGGAGTGAAAAATCACCAACTGTTGCAATCTGGTTGGTGAGGGTTGAAAATCCAATCCAATCGACACCAAATGGAATTTCTTGTAACAGTGGTAATGTGAGGCAACTCATAGCGATTCCAGCAGCGAGGGCGACCATCCAAGGCTTTCGCTGCTTTTGCAACCATCGTTGTGCAGTCACTTCATCACCGATGCTTTCTTCTGGAGTTCCGTACACTTCACCATGCATGGCACGTTCTAATTTTTGCCATGAAGTCAATGCCTTACCTGCTTCATGTCGGCGTATGATACGCGTCAATGCTACAACATTGAGAAGTAAAAGTAATGCTGACATCAATGGCCAAGTCCATTGCCCACTCAACGCTACCAAGCCTCCAAGACCGTAGACAAGTAGCAATCCTAATGCAGGTGATAATGCAATTTTCCTCGTTCGGTCAGCGCTTGCATCCAATACTTTGCAAAGCGCATATCCTGGGACAGATGTTACCAGCAGCAGAAGGGCCGCTGTGAGAAACATAACTTCAACTTCTGCACTTAGGTTTTCATTGTTCGGCTAACAATCAAATGAAAGTGTTCGGTCACGGGGGTATGGTCACCTCACCATTTGACTTTTATCCGGTTGTGAAACTCCCAGACGAATATTGGGTGTTTGACTTTTCTCGTGGTCCACAAAGCGATTTTGAAAACCCATACCAATATTCTATTGGAAAATACGATGAACGACGACCTGAGATGTATACTACGCCTTTGTTTGACGGAGAACGTAATCATCATGTTGGACTCGACCTTGGAGCGCCTGCTGGCACTGAAGTCTATGCATTTGCAGAAGGAAAGATACACTCGTTTGGGATCAATACAGAGGATGGCTCGTACGGACCGACGATTATTACCGAGCATACAGTTTCGCTTCCAGTCGCAGTCGGCTCCTCTCAAAGAGGCCCAAGTCAAACCATTTGGGTCTTGCATGGTCATCTTCGCCTCGACAGTCTTGAAGGTTTACAACAAGGCCAAACGTTTCCAGCAGGTCATCGAATTGCCTTCATTGGAACTGAGGAGGAGAACGGCGGTTGGCCTCCCCACCTTCATTTGCAACTCTCAATCAACAAGCCTGAAGGCTTTGATTTACCAGGTGTTGTCACACAAGAAGGACGACTTCAAGCACTAATTGATTTCCCAGACCCGCGCCTTATCGTGGGAAATGTGTATTGATTTACTGAACCGATTCAAGGTGAGCTTTGAGCGCCGAGATTGGCCCAATGGTAGCAGGGTCTTTTCCATGTAAGAAAGCCAATGCAATGGAAATCCAATCCATCAAGATGCACAGATGGAGTAGCGATTCAAGCAAGGAGTTCCCTTCACCTGCAATTTTCCAAGCAAAATCTGTAGCAGCATGAGCGACCATCCAATCCATTCTCTTGTTGACTTGACGATGCATTCCTTGCCATGTGAGGAGTAAAAGCACATGTTCGATAGCAGATGCATCTTGATCCGAACCAACGCCACCCCAAGCCACACTTTCATTATGGTTCATTTCTGGAATGACTCCGATTCGTGCAAAACGAGCAGAGTTTTCATTGAGTTGATTTTTGAAACGGTTCAAAGCTGGTTGTAGTTCAGTTGGTCCAAGTAAAGCAATTGGGCGTTCAAGCATACAGAGCGCCAACTGTGCAACATCACCTTCGGGGTCATTGAGAATATCAAATCCATCACAGGCTTTTTGCAAACGAGCAAACATGGCTTCATCTGAACCTTCACGGGGTGTCGGAAGGACACCAATACTTCGGAGCAGTCCAAGTTGACGGCTGAAGATGTGTCCAAAAGCAGTTCGTGGAGGTTGACCTCCGACCGAAGGAATCAGAAAACAAGTAGGATATATTTCGGGCATACCTGAAAGAATGCCTCCGGTAGAGATTACGATGGTAGTAGCTCCTGCTTTCAACGCAGTTTCTGTTGCTTCAAGAGCCTCTTCCGTATTTCCACTGTGGGATGTTGAAAGTATAAGCCAAGATGGCTTCCACCATGACGGTAGAACATAATCTCGTTGAATAATGATTGGAAGATTACCATGGAAACTGGACAATGCTGCGATAAAATCGCCACCTGCAGCAGAACCACCCATTCCAAGACAAACAATCCCCTCCCATTGAGAGTCGGCGATATCGTTCATCCAAGGGAAATGTTCAGGGGTTGCATGAGCCAGGCCCTTTTGCAAATCATCGACAAAAGATCTCGTGAGATTGACAATTCCTTCATTGTCGAGAGCCTCAGCAAGTTCGACCATACCGACTTTTGGTTCAGTATTCTTCGAATCAGGCATGGGCGTTGAGTGAGTGTTCTCCTTCATACCTACTTCCCCTGTTCCTCTTCATCACAACTGAGTTTGTGCAGTGACAACCATTCACCATCGATACGTGCAAGACGAAGTTTCTGACGTGGAGTATGGTCCCAAGCAATTCGGACAGAGGCCATATTCCAGTTGGATGGATCAAGGAACTCTGCAACCGATGAATCCTCAGTGATAATATCGGCGATGATATGGTCTTTCATTTGGGCGACAACATTGGCAGATTCAAGATCTCTCCAAGATGCCCCAGTTCGCTCTTGACGGTCGATACGGGACATGATTCCGCCATCTTTTGTCCAAGTAGCCGGACGCCAGAAATTGTCTCTCCATCGAAGCACATCTCCAATATCATAGCCCGGTTTTCGATACAAGAGTGTCAAACGAGTTACGTCGATTCCATCCTTGCGTCCAACGGTTGAGTTCGATTCAGCAACATGGCCTCCGTAGTTAGAAACGAGGTGTCGGCCCCATGTTCGAGCAAGACCTTTGCTTCCAAGAACCACATCGTAACCACCAGTTACCGGGCCTTCGGAAGTGATGAAAAACATCGGGTCATCGGAGAGGCCTTCAATCACTTTGTCAAGCGTTGCTCGGAGTGTTGTAAATTCTTCTTCGGAAAGACGACGTCCCGTTGAACGTAATTGGACCGTCGCTTCGAAGTAATTCCCTGCTCTTCGAGTACAAGTGAGGCATACTCCATTGGCCATGCGTGCTCGCATTGTATGCTGTTCTTGAAATGCTAAACCTTCGATTGTACCTTCGACTTGTAAATACAGGAGTGTATGGCGGTCTGACATGGTTCGTGTTTCAAGAGCCAAACCCATATCTTTGGCATGTTCGTGAAATTGTACATGCCGTTGAATGAGTTCATTCCAAATTTCTTCTTCTGAAATATGAACCCATTTTCCTTGAATCTCAACAATGCCACATCGAGCACATCGAACCCATGGGATGTTCTCTGGAACTTCAACGAGTTTGATTCTCTTACGAAGACAGGGCTCACACATTCGGTCGCCAAATAAAGGAGGTTCGGCACCGCAGACTAAGCAAAACTCACTTCCAAGTCCTTCTGACATCCAATCCCTCTCGTGGTTGGGTGAGCGTACCCGTCTTCAAACTGTAGCATCATCCCGCACGCTATCACTCGATTGAGTTGCGATACCATCGGCTTGGGATACATCGATTCCAATGCTTGATTCAACTGCCGCAAGACGATCTTCAATTGAACGACTTCTCACGACAACAGTCCATGTCCAAATGGCAAGCGCGGTAATCATTCCGAGATAGGCGATGGTGAGATAATTTGTTCCTTCCATTTTAATTTCCTCCGTCTAGTGACTTTTGTACATGCTCTAAGCGTTGTTCAAGATGCGTAATACGCATTGAAATCATCATATGTCCAACGATGAAGAGAGTGAACGAAATGGCTCCAATGAGGAGCACAAGAGCCATACTCGATTGCAAAGATCCACCATCATCTCCTGCTCCGATGACCGGGCCAGGGTGGCGGATTTGCCAAATTCGTGTTGCGACGTATGTCAAAGGTACGAGTACAAATCCATACAGTCCAAAGGTGGAAAAGGTGTCTCGAGTCTCGACACCGTCCGGTTGACTTTGTCGACCAAGGACCAAAAACAAGGCAAGGAGGGTTAAGAGTCCAAAGGTGTTCAATCGCACATCACTCCAATCCCAAGGAGTCCCCCATTCAGCAGCACCCCATACACAACCGGACCAAACCGCCATCAATCCACAAGCTAAACCCGCTTCTGTTCCTGCGACATGCAAACGCCAGCCAAAGGGACTACGCTTGAAAAACCACAGTGCAGAGCCGGTAAATAAGACTCCAAAAGCGATGAAAGCAGCCCATGCAGAAGGAACATGCCAATAGAAAATCCGTTGCGCTGCTGGTGATTCAAAAGCATCGATTGACACGCTTGGTGCCCAATTCAATCCCAAAAAGAGAGTTGTCATGATGCCGACAAACCCGACGCCAAGAAATATCTCGGGGACTCGCCGTCGCATGTGCAGAACTCTCCGCCACTCCTTCTTGAACTTGGGTGTTCACAAGGTTGCCGCATATTCGACAATCAAGGCCCAAGGGAGAATCAAAATCGGTAGTAAAAGTCTGACGAAGACTGCATTTGGGCGTGCCAATCGTAAGGTGCTTAATTCGATGAACCGAACACAAAGCAAGGTCGCCCAAAGGACACCGGAACCAAGAAGTGAAAGTTTCCAGTTGATGCCATCGAGGAACAAGACGCATCCAAGTGCTGTGAGTAAAAACCCAAGAACAGGAGCCAAGAAATCAGCTGCGGGTAGACGATTAACATGAGCCCTCCACCAATCAGCAGCACGTTGTTCTCGCATAAGATGCACGACGGGGTCACCTGCTAACCCTGCTGCAAAAGGTGAAGCAAGAACAAAACCGACAAGGAGAGTCGGATTCTCGAGTGAGGCAGGGTCAACAAACGCTAACAGTGTTCCAAGTACCAGCAGTGCAGTCAGTCCATTGCGTGCCATTCCAGCACGTGTGGAACGAAGATAACGGTGTCCCGTTTTTGTCGAAAGCAGACTGACCTTCTCATGGATTCCGAGAGCCTGCCATGGTTGGCATTTCGTCTGTTGTTGGATTGTTTCAGATTCCAAATCATGCAATCGAGTTGCACACTTCATCATTTCTGGATGATGCGAGGCGATGACAAAAGCATGTCCTGCTTCACGTAATTGGCCGATATTAGAGATCAATTCAGCAAGTGCGTTCTCATCCAATCCAGTGTCAGGTTCATCGAGCAGTATCAATCGAGGCTCAGATGAGAGCATAGCAGGGAGAAGGCCAGCTAAAACAGCTACTTTTCGAGCCTGGCCACCGGACAATTGGCCAATCCGGTCGTATCTTCGATGAGCAAGCCCGTATGCCTCGAGTATTGGAAGTAAATCCGTTTTCATTGCAGAAAGTGAACAGACGGTGGAAAGATGATTCTCAACGGTTTCATCACCAAGCAAGCCATTGCTTTGAAGCGTTAATCCAAAGGGTTGTTTCGCAAGAGACCTGCGTCCCTCAGAATCCACAACCAACGAACCATGGTGATGGATTGAACCTTTTTCCAATGGGAGTAGGCGTGCACAACTTTCGATGACGGTGGATTTACCAGCCCCGTTTTTCCCGTGCAGGACAACCACATCTCTCGAGGCAACTTCGAGATTGAAACCGCTCAAGACGACACTCATACCACGGCGGACTTCAAGGTCCACGAGGCTGAGCAATGATGGTGCCATGGATGTCCGAGTTTGCAGACCGACATCAAACCTCCCATTCCCATTCGGTACTACCATGAACTCAAATGCGTGCCCTCGTTAGGGTGGACATGGCCACAGTCATGTCCTTGTTCGGAACATCCGAATGGCTGTTGTTTGGACTTTGGGTGTTCGCAATTGTATGGCCGATTACCTACGCACTACGGCATCGAACCTCATTGGCACTGTCAATAACGGTTGGATTACTGTTGGCGTATTTGGTTCAAGTCCTCTGTCAATTTGGTATCGTAAACGGCTGGATTGAAGGATGGCTGTGGTGGGATTATGTCCTGATACCAAACCGTATCAGTGGCGCTGCTTGGTTCCATACCTTCTTTTCAGCAGGGTTTTTGCACAGTCAATTCGATGCAACTCATGTATTGGGCAATATTTTGGTTATCGCTTTGATTGGTGTCCCTCTTGAACAGCGGCTTGGTACTCGCCGTTTTGCACTCATCTACGCCATCGGTTTATTCGGAGGTTCCTTTGCCTGGTTTCTGTTGAATTCTTCGTCACCAACACCATCGCTTGGTGCTTCGGGTGCGGCGTTTGGATTATTTGGAGCCTACTTAGCAGGATGGCCGAAAGATGAGATACCGTTCCCACTCATTTTAATTCGTAAATGGCCTGTTCTTTACATCGCTTTGTTTTATTTCGGAATGGAGGTCTTCAGAGCCTACCAAACCCTTGGATTACGACAAGCAAGTGATGTGGCACATATGGCTCACCTTGGTGGTTTTTTAGCGACCTATATCCTACTTCCACTGGTTGCCAAAAACGGGCCTTATCCGCTCGGTATCGAAGATGGTGGCCCGACATCTTCCGGTGGTGAGCGTTCACGATTGAATCAAATGAGGAGTGCCATGATCGACATGTCAAGCACTGTTGACCCATGGACGGCGCGAGGAATGCCAATACCTCGTGCTATCCGAGATCCTTTGCGTAGCCTTCTTGCTTCAGCAGATGAACCAGAGACTCGACTGGCTTGGATGGAACATCTTGCTGATGTTGCAGAATGTCCAGATTGTCAAGCCTCACTTGGAGTTGTAGAGCGGGCATCAGGGCCTCAACTCCAATGTTCCATTGAACCAGAACACCTTACTTGGCCGGAGTAAGTCATCAAATCCTCTTTTAGCCCCTTTAGGGGCTGCTGAATGGGCAACGAAAGGATAGGCTCAAAGGCGGAACGGTTCAGCAGTAATCGGAGTGAGTGGTTTGCAGTCGTCGACGTCATGGAAATCACAACGCATTTCTTTGTTTTTGGTCATCGTTTTTTTGTTTGCAGACCTTGGTGTTCTTGCCAATGAAACGGACTCAAACGTTTCTGAACCACTTTCACATACTCTCTATTCTCAACCATTATTGGTCGAGGGCTTACCGCCGTTGATGTGTGGTGAAGAGTTGTGCCTACGCCCAATCCGAGATATCGACCGTGACGGTCGTGATTCAGCAGAAGAGGTTCAATGGTGGCAATCCTATGGACCCGACCTTGATTGGAACGGCATGGATGACCGTCTGCAACGAGTTTTAGCAGGTGCTGAATCTGTTTCTCCTACTGCCATAATCGGCCCTGATGGACGGAAAACTGTAGCCATTGTCGTCGATTATGCTTGGCGGGCCAACGATGCTGAAATCGAAACTCTACGAGCAGTTCTTGATGCACATGGATGGGTTGGGGAAGAAGAAGGCGCATGGTTCCAACAACTCATAGATATCGATTCAGTGGCAGTCGACAAAGTCCCAGTTTCTGCTCTGATGGATATTTATTCCTTGCACGGCGTGGTTGTCATCGAAATGCAAAATGTCATGATTTCATTCAATGATGTTGCCTCCAAAGCATCTCGGGCTCGACCATCCGACGTCTACTCAGCAACTGCTTACGAACGAGATTACATCGGCGAAGGAATTGTGGTCGCAGTACTCGATACCGGTGTGGACAATGAGCATGAATCATTGAACGACTTTGATGATGAAAGTGATGAGCCGGATGAAGACCCTCTTTCCTATAACGATCACAAATGGGTCGCAGGATACGATGCAACATCTTCAGCTTCAAACCCAGATGGTACACAAGATCCAGATGATGGAAACGGCCACGGTACTCACGTTGCTGGTTCAGCTATTGGCACAGGCGACAGTAGCCGAGTTCACATGGGCACTGCACCTGGCGCATATCTCGTCGATATCAAAGTCCTCACCGATGCAGGCGGCACCAATTCTCAGGCGTCCCTCAATGGTATTCAATGGTTGATTACCAACCAAGACACAGATTGGGGTCACAATTCTTCCACTCGTGGCATTCAAGTTGCTTCAATGTCATTTGGCTCAGCCTCTACGCCTCTTAATCCGGGCGACCAAGGTGATAATGGCAGTGGCTCTGAAGCCCGACTCGTCAATGATGCGGTCAATGCCTCCATCGTTTGCGTCGTTGCAATGGGCAATGATGGCGCGAACCGTGTCCCGTCGCCTGCAAGTGCAGATAAGGCAATTTCAATCGGCGCAGCCACAGACCGTGGAAGCATCAACAGAACCGACGATAATGTTGCGGATTACTCGAATACGGGTCCTCGTCTTGACGATGGTGATGATGATGAATGGGATGAATTGAAACCCGATATTACCTCTTATGGCTCATCTATTATGTCTGCTACTGCGCAAACAGGAACGTCTTTCCCCGGGCAACCGGCGAAACCTCTTGCAGGTTCTGAGTACGATGAGAAAGATGGGACCAGCATGGCGACCCCAATCGCCTCAGGCATCGTTGCTCTCATGCTCCAAGCCGACCCATCACTTGAGCCTCAAGAGGTCAAAGACTTTCTCCGGAACTCTTCGGAACAGCGCGGCACTGCAAGCGAGCCAAGTGTCTCAGATCGTTGGAATGATGAATGGGGCTTTGGTCTCATCGATGCCTCATGTGCCATTGATATGGTTTTAGAAAAGTCATGCACGCCTCTCGAAGATAACGGCGGCGTAACCCCTCCTCCGACTGGAAACGGGTCAGGCGACCATGTCGACATGTCCAAGCCCAGCAATGGTTCTTGGTGGATTGAAGGGAACTTCGTACGAATTGCAGGCAACACTCTTGCCAATGAAGACGGCGAAGATTATGTCAAAGTTCAGATTCGAATCCTCCAACATCTTGAATCCGGAACCGTTCGTGAATTACAAAGTTGGATCGACACTGGTGGCGATGTCTCATCTTGGTTCTTGGATGTCTCTGTCAAAGAAAGTTGGGTCCGTCAAGACGAGGACTATGTCTTGGTAACGGCTCGTGCACTCACTGATGACGGCGATGAATCCGAAATTGATGCTCGCTGGGTCAACATTGCTCGGATGGCAGTCACCATTGCAGGACCGCCTTTGGGAACGGCACTTGAAGGGTCAGTTGAATTCAGTGGTACCGTTGAGGGAATCGAACACGACATCCTCGAATACCGTATTGATACCGATGATTGGCTTGTCGGTGAAGAATTAGATTCAATGGAAACAGGTTCGCAAGATTGGTCCTTTACATGGAACTCTAATTCCGTCGATGACGGTTCACACCGTATTACGTTTCGAATGGTAAATGAAAGTGGCGTGATGACCGACGAGGTTCGTCGAACATATACTGTTGATAATCAACCGGCTGCACCTGACTTCTTGTTCCAAGGTTCGGTTGAAATAATGGACCAAGACCTTCCGGTATACTCTGCAGTTGCTGGAACCGTTTTAGAAGTTGATTTCACCATTTCAAACGCTGGAGACTTGGATGCAAATGATATCTTTGTTCAACTCGAGGCTGCCGGCAGTCAATCAGAAACCTATCCACGAGAAACTCGCATATCGACACTCAATGAGGGTGAAAGCCAGCAAGTGACGCTCTATTGGTGGGCGACTCTCGCAGGGACCCATGAAGTCACCATCTCGATTGATCCTAATAACCAACTCGCAGACCCAAATCCAAGTAACAATGTCTACACATTCACGTTCGAAGTTGAGGAGCGACCAGTCGAAGCAATGCTGCGCTTTTTACCAGGTTCAGTCACGACCAACCCGAAGGTCCCACTACCAGATAGTCAATTCAATATCGATGTTCGCATAGATAACTTAGGTCAAACCGAAGCCACACAATTAACGATGCGTCTTGAGCGTTGGACCACTTCAGGATGGCTAGAAATTGGAGTTTCAGAGATTCTGATTGTTCCTGGTTCGGATACAAGTTCAGGTCAAGACTCGGGCGAATTCAGCGAAATTGGACTTCCAATTGGCCATGTGAAGTATCGTGTTCTTTTGGAAGGTAATGGCGTTGAGCCCGAGTTTAGCGACCATCGTTTCACAGTTGTCATCGATGACGTGAGCCTTGGTTCGCAAGTGAGTGTTTCTCTTAGTCAAGGTGAAGTTCCGATCGATTTCATCGGTATGGAAGACGGTGGACTTTTGTTCACCACTCGCGATGGTGAACTTCACGTTCGAACAACTACCGCTTCAATGATTATGCAAGTCGATGTTATGCTTGAGGAAAAATGGGGTGGCGAATTAGCTACTTATTTGCGAGACGATGGCTTGGTTCAAGCGGTATGGAATCGTAAAACCATCAGCCCTGATGGCTATACACTCACTGACCTTTCATTGACTTCACTCACACGTTTAGCCGAGTACACTCCAGTTCACCATCAGATGTCCGCCATTAAATTATCAGAAGGCTCGTATTGGGGGCTTGCGTTAACTGAACACGATGATCAAATGGTTTTAGCAGGATATCACCGTGATATTTCTACCGGCGGTTCATGGCAAGATATCACTTCGATTTTCACTTTAGTTTCCTCTACCCCTGACAGTCAGAAAACTTGGAGTTCGCCAAATGTGGTGTTGTCTGATATTGAAATCCGCCCATCACAAGGCGATGCTCTTGCGATTGGATTAGGTGAAGAGAACTTACACATACTCTACCAAGAAACTCGAAACGATGTGACTGGCATTGACCGAGTTGGATTGATGTATACACATGGCGAAGCAACATATGCGGCTTGGGGATTCCAATCATCCATCGGTGATCATGCTCAAATGGCTCAGCTTGTTGTTCTTTCAAACGGGAGCGAGGATGTCCTTGTTGCTTCTTGGATTGAAGGTCGAGGCAAAGATGCCATGGTTGCGCACATTGTTACCGATAATGCTTGGACGGATGAAGCAGAAAAAATCGGAGCACCCGGTGTGACACATATCGAATTAAACCCTACTTCCGACGGTGTTCAAATCTTTTATGATGAAATCAATGTCTACGGTCCAGTTACTCGCTATGGCCTCTTATCAGATGCTTCTTTCGGGCAAACACTTGCTCTTTCCAATATCCTCACAGATGGGTTCTTGAAAGGGCATGCAGGGATGGAGTTTGATGGCATCCTTCTTCTTTCTTCGGCAAGTGGTTCCCTCAAGATGCGAACACTCGCTGACATGAAAGGGGATTCAAATGGAGATGAAGATTCAAAATCACTGCTCGACAGTCTTCTTGCCCCACTCCCCGGAAACGATGAGACCAAACTCATGATCTTAGGTGCAACAACAACTTTGTTCGTAATTTTCCTCTTGATGATTGTTCTCTCAGTTCGCTCTTCCCGGCGCCGTGAGGAGGAATTGCTCACCACCGAATCAGGACAAAATGAAGATTCAGATGTCCTTGAATTACTCGTGGTCCCCGTCCAGGATGATGGTCCACTGCTTGCTATTGACACAGATACAGATGATTTGATTGTTGAGATGGAAACACCGATCGCAGTTATCGATGAAGATGAACTTAGTCTGTCTGCCTCACTTGAAATGAAAAACGAGTTGGGAGAAGGTAACTCTCGTCTTAATCGCCGTATGAAGCGGAAGCAACAGCGCGAGTTGACCGATATGGTGAATTCAATCAACACCTCACTTCCAACACTTGCTCTCCCAATGCCTGAACCTGCTCCATTGCTGGCAGATTTAGCGGCTATGCCATTACCTCCTCTCCCCATTGGGACTCTACCACCCCTTCTGGGGCTCCCTGCTCTACCAATGATAGCACCACCTCAACGTGATGTGGTCTGCCATGAATGTGCTGCTAAATTCACAGTAAAGGACATGACACTCTCCCGAGTCGACTGTCCAATTTGTTCTGTTAGAGTCGATATTTGAGTTGATATTATGTGTGGTATTTTTGCTTACTTAGGCCCTCGTCAGGCCTCAACTGTATTGGTTGATGGCTTGAGAAGACTCGAATACCGTGGATATGATTCAACCGGTATTGCAGTGAAAGATGAGGTCATTCAAATCCATAAGAAAGTTGGTAAAGTCGGTGATTTGGAAACTATATTGCCACTTGAAGTTCCTGGAAACCTCGGTATTGCACACACTCGGTGGGCAACACATGGAATCGTGAATGATTCGAATGCTCACCCACATCAATCTGCGAATGGTAAAGTTGTCATTGTTCATAATGGTATTATCGAAAACACCCGCCAACTTCGTAACACACTCACTGCTCAAGGTATCGAATTGCAAAGTGATACAGATTCTGAAGCACTCGCACACATAATCGAACAAGAACTCAGCGTGGATAATGACCCTGAGAATGCAGTTCGGAGAACTCTTCATATTGCGCGGGGTACTTGGGGCCTGTGTGTTCTCTTCCTCGAGCATGATGTGATTGTATGCGCTCGTAACGGCTCGCCTCTCATCATTGGTCAAGGCGACGGTGAAATGTTTGTTTCCAGCGACCCACATGCGCTAACACCTTACACACAGCGAGTTGTATTCCTCGAAGATGGGGAAATAGCAACCCTCACCAATAATTCAATGAAACTTTCAACCTTGAAAGGCAAAAACTTCGACCCGAGTATTACAGTTCTTGAGGAGGATTGGGGCGAATCCGATCTTGGTGAATATCCCCACTTCATGTTGAAGGAGATTTATGAGCAACCAGATGCCTTGCGCCATTGTATCAGTGGTCGACTCGACAGAGTCCGAGGTAATGGACGGCTTGGTGGTTTGAAATTAGAGCCACGCGATTTGGCTAAAGTTCCACACGTGCGTCTTTTAGGTTGCGGGACGGCTTACAATGCTGCAGAAATTGGTCAAATGCTGATTGAAAAGTTAGCCCGTATCCCTGCAGTTGCTCATATATCCAGTGAATTCAGGCATAATGATCCGGTGATCAATCCAAACGCATTACATTTTGCAGTTACACAATCCGGTGAAACAGCCGATACCCTCTCGGCAGTGAAGGAAATACAACTCAAGGGTGGAAGTGTCTTCGGTGTAGTCAATGTCGTTGGTTCATCGATCGCTCGTGAGTGTGGCAAAGGTGTGTACATTCACTCAGGCCCTGAACAAGCCGTAGCATCGACCAAAGCCTTCTCAAACATGGTGGCAGCATTATCCATGTTTGCCCTTCAAGTTGGACGTTCTCGTGCAACGAGTAAGGAACAAGGGAAGGAGTTGATTAACGGTCTACAGCAAATCCCACACCTGATTGAAGAGTATCTTGAGAACCAAGGCCCAATTCTTGAAGCGGTTGAAATGATTAAAGACGCAAAATGCGTTCTCTTCCTCGGTCGTGGGATTTCCGCACCTGTGGCAAAAGAAGGTGCGCTCAAACTCATGGAGATTGCCTACATCCCTTGCTTAGCCTATCCTGCAGGAGAAATGAAGCATGGGCCTATTGCTCTGTTAGAAGAGGGTAGCCCGGTTATTTTCATCGCTCCTAACGATCATGTGAAAATCAAGACGATTTCGGCAATCCATGAATGCAAAGCACGAGGTGCACGCATTATTCTGATTCATGAAGAGGGCGACGAAATTGCGGAAGAAGCTGATATCAGTATTCCGATTCCACCAGTGCATCCTTTACTTTCACCATTGTTGACTGTGATTCCAATGCAATTGATTGCTTACCACACGGCTTTAGCACTTGGTTGCAATGTTGACCGCCCTCGCAATCTTGCGAAATCAGTAACAGTTGAGTGAATTTCACAAAATTGAGAATCGTTGTTCTTCTTCTTTCCAATTGAACGGCTTGTAGCCAAGTCGGTGGTGGGTATGTCGCATCTTGACAACACCCATCTTTCGAGCAACGTCATCACCTGAACGTTCCATGACCAAATGTATCACGCCATCAGCAAGATAATCTTCAACACCGTATTCACCGAATTGTTTGTTATCTTCACCTGTCATTTCACAGATAAAGAATGAAGTCAGTCCAAGTCGACGAACGGCTTCAAAGAGGCGGAAAATCTCATCACGTGGATTTTCCATCTTTGTGAGCGTAAAGAAAGCACCGAGTGAATCGAAAACCAGTAATTCAAAGCCAATTGAATCACGGTATGAGGTGAGTTGTTTGATGAGTTGGCCCATCCAGTCCACACGACTGCTCATGCCTTGTTCATCCAGTTGAACACGCAAATCAGAAAGATCAATAATCGCAATTCGATTACTCACTCGCTTATCATCAATGTTCATTCCCATGTTTGACATGTGAGAACGGAGTGAATCTTTTCCTTGTTCGAGGGTAACATAGATTCCACTTGTTTCGCCATAGAGTACAGCATTGTAGAGCATTGAAAAGGTCAGACTTGACTTCATAGCACCCGATGAACCAGCGACAATACAAATGTGGCCTTTGGGAATTCCACCTTGCATGTTTTCATCTAATCCTTCAATATGCGTTGGTATTCTTGTTACTTCACTCATGCCGGCACCATGTGGGGGGTACACCCTTTGATTCTTCAACCTCACCCTTCTTTTTGTTGCAAGTTTGAACGCTCTGAAGCAAAAAGGAAAAGGCTCTCCTTCGGTTGGTAGTGACTGAGGGCATCGGGTGGAAGTTTGGCTGGCATCACAATCACCTCGTCGAGCAGCAATGCTGCAACCGCTTTTCCCAGGCCTGAAATGTGAAGGGTTTACCGATGTCGATGAGACGCCTACTCCCGGTAATGTCGACTCCCAAGTTTTGTCGATTTGTCAAAAAAAGTCAGAAGCGGTTTTGGATGGTCATGGTTTTGATCTGGTTGTCGTCTGTGATACTCTACTTGCCGACCCCGATGATATGGATTTAACACTTGGAAAACCAAATGACACGCTTGAAGCGGCAATGATGTTACATCGGCTCTCTGGGAGACGCCACCAAGTGTGGTCAGCGACAGGAATTCAACTTCAAGGGCAATGGACTTTCTTTGTTGAACATGCCATTGTCGAATTTGATGAACTTACCGATGAACAATTGGTCGAGTTGGTCCTCAGTGAATCTTGGAAAGGGAAAGCAGGTGGTTATGATTTAGCGGGGCCAATGGGCAAACACGCTCACCTCATCGATGGTCATGAATCGACAGTTCTTGGAATTGCAGGGGAAGCAATGGAACTTCTCCAAACGTTCTCACTCGGGCATCAAGGAGAGTAATCCCAATTCATGCCGTCCAACATCGACGACAACATCTGTGCCAGGTAGTAACAGAAGTTTATCTTCGGCGTCTAATGAAAAAATACCAATACCAGCCTCATTACTCATGTGTTGAAGTTCTCGGCGACAGACATTTTGATGTGTGTCCATGTGTACCATTGGACGCAAATCGACAATGATTGAATCCCCTTGAAGTATACGTTTTGCCATTTCACGAGTAGGAATTCGATTCATCTTATCTGGAGCTACATATCTTAAGGCCCTTCTTGGAAAGGAATTCTTGACTCGAGTGTGAGCACCGAGGTCATGAAACGCTTCTCCTTCAGCTGTGACTGGACCTGACCAGTTAGGTGGTGATGCCTTTGCTCGGTGAGGAACTGTCTTTTCAGTTTCAAGTAGAATTGGTTGTTCAATTCGTGTCTTCACACGTGGTGGTTCAGAAACAGTTGCCTCTAACGTCTGTTGTGGTGGGTGTATTGGTCCGGATAGATTTGAATCGGGTCGCTCACTTTTGGGCGAGGACTTTTTCTCATCACCTTGGCCATCAGGGTTAGGTAAACCAAAAAACTGCCACAAACTTGCCATTATTTCACCGTTCACAAATCGAGATCATCAAGGAGTCCTGACATATCTGTTCTTGCAGAGGTGCTTGGGGTATTGGTAGTTGTCGGCTGATACGCGACCTGTTGACCTGTTTGTGCCGCAAGATATTGTTCACCATAATGTTGCCATTGTTCCATTGTCCATCCATCAGGGAGCCCCGAAATTGGCACAGCAGGACCTGTTTGAACAGCGGCCGGTTGAACGGGTTGCTGAGCGACAGGTTCAGAAAATGCACTCATGGCAGCCAAAGTATCGGCTGCTGAAATTGCAGGGGCTTGGTATGCAGGAGCGGGTTGAGCATATGGATCGGCTGCAGGAGCGGGTTGAGCATATGGATCGGCTGCAGGAGCGGGTTGAGCATAGGGGTCGGCTGCAGGAGCGGGTTGAGCATATGGATCGGCTGCAGGAGCGGGTTGAGCATAGGGATCGGCTGCAGGAGCTTCCATTGCGTACTGTGGTTGTGCAGCAGCCATTGGTGGCTCATGTGAAGGTATATTTGCAAACGAGGCGTATTTGTCTTCTTCCTCTTTGTTTCTTCCTCGAGTCAGTAATAAAAATCCTGCAAGAAGAACCACGATAACACCAAGGCTTCCAATAATTGCTGTTGGAACAGAACCAATTGCAGCACTGATGGAATCTACAAATCCTTCAGCAGGTTTTTCAGCAACGGTGAGCGTAATGGTTGAAGTCGATGATTCACTGTCGTCATCCGTGACCGTGAGTGTAAATGTCCACATCCCAGGTTCAAGATTGGTAAGTGTGTATTGTGCTCCGCTGTAATCGACTTCACCTGTATAGTCACCATCGAGGTCACTGTCGATAAGGTCACTGTCCCAATCGTACTGCAATGTCAGTTTGTCACCCGTAGTTTCCCGTGAACTCAATCCTGAAAGGGTGATGTTATCGCCTTCCATCAATTCAAACACGTTACTTGAATTCGTAATCGATGCTGAAGGAGGGAGGTTTTGAACACTCACATTTACCGAGGTCATCGCTTGCAATCCATCGTCATCAGTGACGGTGGCAGTAATTTGACGAATACCTCGTGTTGACCATGCAGCGGTCAATTCCATACCTTGCGATTCACAATCATTGACGAAGATTCCATCGCTGTTGCTGTCGACCAATGCATTGGTGTCCCAGCAAACTTCGAGGCTTTCGAGGTCAGATGCAGTATCGGATACTTGAACACTCAATGTGAGGTTATCATCTTCAAAAATAGGAACAGCTGACCCGAGACCAGTAATGCTCGGTGCGACATTCATGATATTGACCATGGCCGTACGTACTTCTGAACGAGCCCCATCGTTATCATAGGCCGATACTTGAATGGTCTGAAGACCTGAATTCGGCCATGAGACCGTAGCGGTTGAAGACGGTCCTTTGGTTGTCACCGTCCAATTTGGATCCAGATCCGAAGGCATCCATTCGATAGTGAGATCATCGCGGTCAGACAGCGTATCGGTGCCAACAATTCGTAACAAGGCAACTTGGTCTTCATCTAAATTCCATACGCCCATTGAATCTGCACTCAAATTGCTACCGCCATACCAGAGTTCGGGATAAGCCAAGGTTGGTGCGATGTTCAAGACATTCAAACTTGTAGATACGGTAGTTGTTTCTCCATCGTCATCGGTTGCTACAGCAGTGATGTCAAGGGGACCTTCTCCCATTGGGGTAAAGGTGCATGTAGGTTGTGTCAATCCTTCTTGGCAATTGAGGCCAGGCCAGGTTATACTGACTTGTTGCCCAGGTGGCGAAATGCTGTCCATGTCGCCACTGTCCGTAGCATCGAGAGTAATTTCCGATTCAACATCAATACTCTCAACCATACTGAGATTTAGATAAGGTGCTCGATTGAGGACTGTGACGTTCATTTCAATGATATCTTCATCGAGTTCTTCATCAAACACGATGACCTTAACCAGCCAATCACCGTCATCGCTCCAATTCCATTGCGTTATACAACCTGGTGCTTCAAGAACTTCGATTAATCCTGGCTTTGATTCGAGTTCAAATCGGCAATCAACATCTCCACCGTCTTCATCGAAACTCCCTGATGCGTTAAGAATCACATTCTCAAAGGTATATTTCCCTTCATCAAAAGTAAAGACTCCAGTTGGTGCACGTCCGATGAAAATATCGATACTCGCTTCATTGTTGGTTCGATTCGCATCTTCAGTGACCAATTCATCAGGGTCGACAGTGAACGAAAGAGTCTGGTTGCCGATGGCTGCATTAGCAGGAACCGTCCAGTTGACAGTGATACGTTGTTCACTGTACGATGGAATAGAAGGGACCGATTCACGAATACTTACTCCATCTGGAGTGATCACTTCGATTTCTGTTGCTGGTGAAGCCAGAACACCTCGGTTTTGTGCGGGAATCGAGAATGAAAGCATATCGCCTGGCAATGCTCCGTATCCAATGGCTTGGTTCAAGATGACAATCTCTGAATTTCGGTCTCGTGAAACAATGATTGAATCACTTTGAGCAATCAAATCAATCGCCACGACATTGAGGTCAATGACAACAGTTGCAGCACCGATGATTTCTGTTAAAGGGTCCCAGACAATTATTCCATTACTCGAGTAATCATCACTTGAAGGAGTATTATCCATTCCATCGGTGATGTTGAGCGTGTATTCAAGCATCCCTGAACCATCTGTTGTTGGGCTGGCGATGAGGTCGGTCGATTCATATCGAACTTGCATGTTTTTGTTGCCTTGAGGTTGGCCGCCTGGTGAAGTCTCATAGGTGACAGAAACGATTTGTTCAGAGTTCGGCAGTGTTGCCAAGAATTGGAGATCAACCTCGACGACAACATTTCGTGCACCTGGATTGGAAGTGGCTTGAACGCCCCATGAATCGGAAGGGGTATACGACTTCAGCAACCAATCAATGGTGAATCCGGCAGCGTTGGAAACCCGTATCCAAGAATTAGAGCGGACCGCAGGGCAATACCAGTTGAATCCTGCGGAAACACCCGTTTCGTTCCATTCATTGATTTTGTATGAATCATCGCAACCTGTGTAGGAAACGGTATTGCTGCTGTCACCTGGGATTCCATTGGCGGTGATTTGCCAACTGTTATTTTCAGGGCCTTGAGTGTCGAATTCTGAAGGATCAAAATAATCTGAACTTCCGCTAACACCCGTCGAAGAATAAAACGGCATGTACCATTGGTCGCCGGTGTGGATTGGGAAATCATTTCTTTCTTTCGGAGGTTCATATGCGGTGTCAAAAGTGATTTCCGCTATGTCCTGTTGCAAGAATCCCAAATTGAAAGGGAGGAAACTCACGTCGAGTGTGAATTCCGAATTTACAATCGCCAGGTCACGGACACGAATCAAATCTTCACCTTCGTAGCCGATATTGAGGCGACCAGAAACCCCTTCCAAGGTTGCTCCACTGTTTCCAGAGGTGAAATCCCCATCGATTTCTACTTTGTAGACAAGTGTCTGGGTCCCATCGGTGGTGGTGAACAAGATGTCGGTTACTGTGTAGGTTGTATCTCCGGTGAGTGTGTTGAGTGATGCGGTAACATTTGCTTGAGCGATGAGTTGAGCGACATCGAATTTCGTTTCATAGACCCATTCATCCCCGATTCTCCATGTTGGGACATCTTTGTCGGTATCCCAGCCTTCCGCTGAATGAATATTATGTTCAGAAAGAGTAAGTGTGTGATGAGAAATCATGCCCGTCAATGGCGCAGCCAACATTAAGAAAATCAATCCTAATACGACAGGTCGAAAGCGAATCATATACTTCCGAAAGCGTTCTCCTACTTGAAGACTCGATTTACCCGTTCAAAAGGCAATCAAGGGTGTGATGATTGAGCCTCAATATATTGATGTCCATAATGACTCCATTGCTCTTGAGTCCAACCTTCAGGTAATCCTCCTTCTGGCAAAGGTAGGCCTTGAGTTTCATTCACTTCTGGTTCAATTGTGTTTGAGTCGTTTAGAACTTCGGTTACGGGGACGGCGATTCCTTCTGGACGGTCAAGTGTAGAAGTGAACATCATGTCGGAAGGAGGTGCCTTGGGGCGGCGGGATTGAGCCTCATCGACCAGAGATTGAGTTTCGAACACCTGTTCAGACAGATCTTCGCCTTCGAGCCCGTCTTGCCAAGTATCGCCATTCACATTGGTTTTCTTCCGGCGGGTCAATGATGCGAGAATGAATAAGGTTGCCAACAGCAATCCCATTTGGGCGAAAGGATTGGCTTCATTACCAATGAGTGTGGCACCGACTTGTTCGATTGAAGTTCGTTCAGGTGGTGCAACCTCGATGACCATCGTCGATTGACCGGGTCGCTCAGGATTTTCATCCCATGCTATCGCTTTGACACGAACAGTCCCCGACTTTAGGAACATATGAGTGACGATGGAACCAACCAAATCAGCATCGTTATCCTTGACTCCATCTCCGTTGCTATCCACGGTGATGTCCAAGTCCCATACGATGGTTAAGCCTTCGAGGTCATTGAGTGAATCGATGGTTTGTTCAGCATTGAGGACACAATCGCGGTAAGCAACACAAGCAATATCTTTCAAGCGAACAATAGGCGGCATATTGAGTACTTCCACGGTGAGAACCTCACTTGATTGGGCGCCATCATCGTCAGTGACGTGATAGATAATTCTGTGAGAACCACTTCTGTTCCAAGCATATTCGAAAACATCACCTCTCACATCGCAATCATCATCTGCTCCACCAAGGTTGTCGCTATCGATTCCTGGGTCGATATCCCAACATTTGACTAAGGTGTCAATGTCACTTTGGGTGTCGGTAGAATTACCTTTGATGGTGATGCTTTGGCCTTCGGCAATCGGTAAGAGTGACACCAAGGGTTGGATGACTGGAGGTATATTTCGAATATTGATCCATCGTTCTTCAACAAGGCTTGCTTCACCATCCGAATCGCTCACTTCCAACCGAATTGTATGAAGGCCAGCGGTATCCCAGTGCATTGGGAAGGTGGAGGTTCGTCCGGGAAATGAATACATCAGCGAAGGTTGTTGACCATCGGGCCACCAAGTATGAGTTAGGCCTTCTAAGTCATCAATTGAATCAAGAGCTTGCCCTTTGACCACAATATGTTCATCTTCATCCAATTGCCATATCTGTTGTTCATCACTTTCAATAAATTGATTGTTCTTCTGTAAAGCAATGGACGCACTGTGTGGTGCAATATTGGTAAAACGAACATCAAATGTTGCGGCAGTTGTCTCTGAATCATCATCGGTAGCAACCGCGGTAAAGGTATGCCAGCCCTTCGTTGGCGCAGTGGTGGTACAAACGCGGGTGTAGTAGCCTTCTTTGCACAATGCATCCGGCCAATGAACATCGACAACTCCAGGCCAAACCTCTTCTGAATCGGAGTCATTGGCAAATGCATAGAGGGTGATTGGATGCTCGACTTTCGCTTCACTGCGAGCGCTTATAATTTCGATTTGAGGGTGTCTGTTTCCAATCGTGGCCATCAGAATTGCTCTCTGTTCATCACGCTCTTCATCAACGACGGTTACTTCAACCGGATATTCCCCATCATCAGTCCACGTCCAATTGACCATGCATGACGATGAGGCGACCGTTTGCCATGCCCAATTCCGAGACCCATCATCGTAAGGGATTTTGAATAAGCAAGACACATCTCCACCATCGCCATCAAAACTCCCATCGGCTAGAAGTTGAACTTTTTCAAGAGTAAGTGCTGAAGCGTTAATCAGTTGTGGTGTTGGAAGACGTCCGACAAACATCGAGATTTCTGCATAGTCGTTGCTTGCATTAGCATCTGCTGTATTGACTTCATCGGGGTCAGCCTGCCACGAAACGGGAACCATACCAATCTCTTGATCGCTTGGAACCGTCCAGGTGAAATTTACTTTATGTGCTTCATAGGTTGCAAGTGAAGGAAGTGGATGGGTCGATATTTGCCCATCAGGATGCGTGATTGCCATGGTCGTTGGGGTGCTTGACGTGATGCCTCGATTTTGAACTGCCACTTCGACCAACAATTCATCACCCGGTAAAATATTCCAACCTGATAATGAATTCAATTCGGTTTCCACGCCACTTCGGTTTCGTAAGACTTTGGCGAATTTGTCGCTTGAAATCAAGTCTAATCCCACTAAGTATTCATCTAATGTCAAAGTTGTAGAGCCGACAGCATTACCAAATGAAGAAGAAGCAGAAGGCTGAACTCTTGCCACAATTCCATGACTCGCCCAATCGAGGGCGGAACTGGAAGAGTCTCTTGCATCACCCATGTCGATGACGGCATAGGCACTTCCGTTGCTGGCTGTGGTCACTAAGGTGACGCTCTTCATGGCTTCATGATGAATCTCCAAAGGTATACCTGAAGTTGTTGAGAAACAATTTGAAGAGGCATTTACCCAAACGGACATTGGAGTATTCAATGCAGTAATCTCGGCTTCTAAATCAACAACGAGGCATTCATCACGAGTTCCTGGATGATTATATTGGTCGACTCCCACTGAATCCAATGGCATATATCGTTTGAGTCGGAAGTCGATCACTAATCCAATGTCATCCTCGGTATGAAGCCAAGCATAGTTTCGAGCTTCTGGGCAATACCAACGGTAACCACTTGGGTCACCATCGCTGTTGATGGAGGTTAACTCATACGAGGCATTACAACCACCGTAACCAATTGTTTGGCCGTAACTGTTGCGTGGGCTGCCCACAGCAGTCACCTCCCATGTTGTGCTGTTGGTATCGGAAGATGGAACTGGGAATGGGGTGATATAATCACTCGAACCAGACCAAGCAGAAGATGTGGTTGTGGTCGTAGTCCATTGCTCATTGGCTCGTAGAGGGAAGTCATAGACTTCATTCACTGGACTGTAGATGTTTGAAATCGTAATGTCACCGAGAACTTGTGCGAGGCTTGAGAGTCCAAAAGGAACGAATCGAATATACAATTCTAAATCACTGCGCATCAGAGATAAATCGCTGACACGGAGGTATTCTGTCTGTTCAAAAGTAATGTAGACATTACCGCTGTAGCCATCAAGTGAAACTCCTGATTTGTCAAAGTTAGCACTTGTGCGTAACGTATAGGAAAGAACCGACATGTTGTCGACTGTGCGTTCGGTGATGGCGGTAACTTCAGCTGTAGTATCGCCATAAATTTCTCCAACCGTTGCTTGAACGCCTGAATCAGTGACTAATTTGGTCGGGTCAAAGGTCCCTGAATAGATCCATTTGTCTCCGATTCTCCATGTTGGTACATCACTGACCCCTGGGTCTTCGGAGGCAAATTGAATTGGTGGAGCATCCGTCAAAGTTGGGTGGGATGCCATTGGTTGTATCGAGGCAAAACTCAACAACAAGACGAGCATCAAAGGAGATACAAGTTGAATCGAACCCTTGCCCATGGTTGGCCACGTTCGCAATAGAACATCAACACTTCTCTTGCCAAATGTGGCAGAATCAAAGAAGGTCGGCTAATTCGTCCTTGATGATTTCAACAGCTTCAAGGATTTCGTCCTTATGACGAGCACCAGTGATGACCATCTTTCCACTTCCGAAAATCAAACAAACAACCTTTGGATAGTCGAGTCGGTAAATCAAACCAGGGAATTGTTCAGGTTCGTATTCAACCTTGTCGAAAGGCAAGTGGAAGGTGAGGTTGTTCAAGTTGAGTTTACGAGGGACTCCAGCTTGTGGTTCGTTTGTGAACTTGTCCTTACCGTCATAATCTTCAGGATAGTGAAGGGCGTAGGTAGCAACCATGTTTTGAACTTCGATTTCGACTTGGTCGAGGTCCCATGTTTCGATACCAGCAGCACGAAGGTCATCGATCATACGTGAGATTCCAGTGTGGATGTTCGCTTCGTTCTTGCCTCCGGTGCACACAGCGCGACCGGAGCGGAACATGAGAATGGCAAGTTTCGGGTCTTTAACTCGATAAACAACACCAGGGAATTGTTCAGGTTCGTATTCACAATTGAGCTGGATTGCGATATCCGGCAAATCTAGTTCTTCTGCGACACGAGTGCTCGCAACGACGTTTACTACGGTTAGACGTTCTTCATCAGTTGTCATACCCCGGCCATATATAACGACTATATAAAAAGAAGGCAGACGCCATAGCCCTTCTCATCTCGAAAAAGAGTTGACTGCGACTATGGATTTAGTTTTGTAGCCCATAATGGCAAATTTTCGGATTCATCAATGGATAAGCCGACGTTGCCAAATTTGGAAATGAGGGTTCTTCCACCTGCCAATTCAATGGCCTCACTGGTTTGTTTTGGGTTGGTTGTCAACGCAACCATACAGCCGCCTCCACCTGCGCCTGTGAGTTTGGCCCCAAGTGCAGTTGGTGCAGCAGCGCGAATCAGGTTTTCTAATTCAGGGCAAGATACACCGAGGCTTTGTAACATGATTTGATTTTCAGTCATTGCTCTTCCGACTGCTGCATAATCTCCTTCTCTCAATGATTGGATGCCACGGCGAGCAATCAGGCCGATGGTTTCAATCTCCTTCATCCGTTCAGGATTGGCTTCAATTGCAGCAGCCACTTTGGCGACTTGATGGGCAGTGGGTGCATGCACGCCAGTATTGCCGATGACCAAGAAGACCTCTTCAGTCTGTTTTGGCAATGTGATTGAATGTAAATGCCAAGTTCGGTCGCCATCTGGCATTTTGAGTCGGCGAGTGTAGAGATACTCGTCATTTGCTTCGAGTGAATCGGAAAGCAAAACGATGCCTCCATGTGCACACGTCGATGCATCCATCGGCGATGCTCTACCGCCTTGGGCAACCGCTTCGACAGCATGTGCGAGTAATGCGCATTCATCCAGATCAACTACGCTTTCATCGGTGATGTAATGCACAGCGTTTCCTGCCTCACCCTTTCTGTGAGCATCGAGTTCCTTATCTTCAATTGAATACAAATCCTCTTGTTCAAATTGGCTGCAATAACCTTCAGCCCAAGAATTGTTTTTCTGTGGTTGTTCCACTGCATTGTACCATCGGCCACGTGCAGTCCTCAATGCTGCACTTGCCGCAACCGAAAGAGCAGCAGAAGACCCCAGTCCTGAGGCTGGCGGAATATCTCCACTGATCCGAATGGTCAGGTTCGGCGCACCTTGTTGTGGTTGCCATAATCGATTTCGGAGAGCTTGGACATGCGGATGGCGGTTAGGGTCGAATTGCATTCCATCGATTTTCCAAGATTCACTGGTCGAGTCCAATGTCTCGAAGGTGACCGAAATACGCTGTTCGATAGCAACTGCAACTGCAGGTTGTCCGTAGACTACAGCATGCTCTCCAAAGAGAATGCATTTTCCCGGAGCGCTCGCTGTTACTCGTCCCATTCAATCCCCCTCGTCTTCACCAGCACCCCTCGCTTCATATCCCTTGTTCTTAGTCGGTGGTCTTTGAGAGTGAATTATCGGTGCATTGAAGGTTTGAACTGGTCTGCCATTGACTACGGGAATCTTTCCCAGGAGATGAGATGAGATGGAACACCCCTTGACAATGACATACGGGCCCGTTTCTGGATGGCTCATTCTCCTTCTTCTTGGAGTTGTTTCGGGTTCCTTTTTCATCTACCAAGTTGTCAAGGCAACTCGTTTGGTTCTCAAGGGTTCTCCTGACAACCGTTTCGATAACTGGGGTTTGAGAATCAAAGAGGTTCTCACCGGTTGGCTCGGCCAGAAAAAAGTCCTCAAAGACCGTGTGGCTGGTGGTATTCACGTCCTCATGTTCTGGGGATTCTTGATGCTTTCAACAGATATGTTTGATTTGGCTACAGCGAATTGGTTCTCACACAACATTCTCCCTGCAATCGTGAAAGGTCCTTGGAACCTGATTGTCGAAACGGGTTACACGCTGGCCCTCGTTGGCTGCATGGCTGCATTATTCCGAAGAGTTGTTTTCACGCCTGATAAATTGAAAGGGAAATCTCAACTTGAAGGTAATTTTATTCTCATCCTCATCATGACCATCACCGTCACTTCTTTCTTTGTTGAAGCGGGTGAATCTACCGTGTCATCCACTTGGGAACCAATTGGTGCTTGGGTTGCATCAACCATTGTTCCAAGCACAACGTTAGTCGTCGGCGCCTATTGGATGCATATGCTCGCCATTTCCACTTTCTTATTCCTCATTCCTCTCTCGAAGCATATGCACTTGGTGATGGCGTTCCCGAATGTCTTCTTCCATGATATGCGCCCAATGGGTGCTATGGAGCCGCTTGCCCGAGGCGAGAATGGACTGGCAGTGCCGCTTGATGACCTTGATATCGAATCGTTTGGAACAGTGAACTACACTGATTTGACATGGCGAAACCTCATCGATGGCTGGGCTTGCACTTCATGTGCACGTTGTCAAGACGTTTGTCCTGCTGTTGCATCCGGCAAGTCTCTGAATCCAATGCAAATCATTCACGATGTTCGTCATTATGCGAATGATAACGCAAGCACCTTACTCGCAGGAGAAACTCCGGCACAAGACATGATTGCTCGCTTCGGTGAAGAAGCAATTTGGGCGTGTACAACTTGCCATGCTTGTGTCGAGGCGTGTCCGATTTACATTGACCATGTTCCAAAATTAACCGATGCACGCCGTCACTTGATGATGGAACGTATGGAATTTGATGAATCGGTTGAAGATACTATAGCGCCCCTTATGGCAACCATCGAAAATCTTGAATCGGATTCAAACCCCTACGGATTACCTGCTCATGAGCGTGGCGATTGGGCTGCTGGTCTTGATGTCAAAGTTGCAGAACCAGCAGAATACATTTACTTTGCCGGCTGTGCAGCCTCTTTCGACGAACGAAATAAGAAAGTGGCCCGCGATACAATCA
>Ga0308019_10000195_pt1 | contig 37204 bp, 22 predicted proteins | sample Neamet284_FD_203135 | JGI IMG/M metagenome (GOLD analysis project Ga0308019, IMG submission 203135) | Marine microbial communities from water near the shore, Antarctic Ocean - #284 | ecosystem: Environmental > Aquatic > Marine > Unclassified | place: Southern Ocean | collected 2014-10-01
CGGAGCAGAAGTCTACGATATTGAAAAGTCGAGTAATTTGTTTGCTGGTAACGGTAATCCTCACGACTTGATTGTCGATGGGGACATCATGTACTACAATGACCGTACGAGTAGCGATAATGTATTCCGTATTGATATTGCCAACTATGCGAGTTTAAGTTCCTTAGATGCTGGAGCTGAACTTAATGAAAACGGCGGCGACGTAAACGGAATGAACATCGTTGACGGCAAACTCATGGTAAGTGTCTCATCTGGAAACTGGTGGGATACTGATGGTTCTGGAGGTATTGCTCAATGGAACATTTCAAGCAGCTCATGGGATACCAGCATCTTGCCAATTGGGCAGGTAGACAGAGTCACTGCATACGAATCCTCTTCAGGAAACATGTGGGTTTCGTGGGGTGAAAGTAATCTTGAGCTTATCGCTGCAAACGGAACGACCATAGGTACATGGGACGATGATGACTTTGATTTCCCAATCCGAGAAATCCTCGAATATAACGGGGAAGTCTTGTTCGCTACCGAAGACGGTGTTGCCCGATACAATGAGACAACAAACCAATGGCTCACAATGTGGGAAGAAGGAAACGGACTTCCGAACAATGCTGGCAGTAGAATCTACGAATTATGGACTGATGGAACAAACCTCGTCACCGGCGGTGGAGACATCAGTGGCTTCGGGCAATTCCAAGGCGGTTCTGTATCTCACTGGGATGGAACAACATGGAATCAATTTGACCTGGGACAAAGTGGAACCCCGGGCGGTTACCCACTTTCAATGGCTATGTGCGGCGGAGTGCTCAACATCGGAATCTATGCAAACAATGGCGGAGTGGCCCGTCTCGATTTGGCAAACAGTACTATGATTGGCTCCTTTACTCGCGCTGATTGGAATGAAAATTATGGCGAAGTTTCTGGCGTCGCTTGCGATGCAACCGACACACTTTACGTCGCTTTCTATGAAGATGAAGCAGACATCAAAAAGTACAGTTATTCTTCAGGGTCATGGATTACGCCAATTACAAGTTTCACCAATGGTCTGCCAAGCGATCGAGTTTGGTGGGATGCTATCGGCTATGCAAACGGGCAACTTGTCCTTGGGCACGGAATTGGAACAAGCGGAAGTAATATCATCGGAGGCGGGTTTACCATTATCTCGAGTTCTGGGGGTTCAAATGCCCAAGCCAACGTCAATGGTGCAGGCTCATCTGTAACCTCTTTCCAATGGTTAGGGACTGAATGGCTCGTTGGTCAAGCAGGTGGCTCTTCCGGATTTAGTAAGGTTGAGACTATTAGTTCACTCGGACAAAACACCGTTGCAACTCTTCCAGGGCTCGTGAGTGGTCAAGTGACGGCAATGAATGGAAATTCGACGCATCTTTGGGTTACCACTGCGGGTACAAATCAGGGACAAGGACAGTCAAGTGGGGCAGGTTTGCTCCAAGGTGAATGGCAAACTGACGGCTCAATATTGTGGCAGAGTGGCTGGACTATGGCTGCAAACAGCAAGGCCCAAGATACCGAATTAATCGGGACTGATCTGTATATTTCTTCAACGCCAACTGGATTGTATAAACTCGATACACTGACTGGCATTGTCACGCGATTAAATGGCGGATTGCATGGTTACCTCGATGGAATGGTGCTTGATGGTACAACGCTCGTTCTCGGACTGATGGGCAGTGGCGGCTCTGCACCAGGTGTGCAACTCTACGACCTACAAACTGGATACGGCAACGGCAAACTTCTCGGCGGATTGCCGTCAAATGGTGTGAACAATTTCGCTGCGACCTCCGACACTCTCTACATTGCAACAAATGGCGGCGTGGGTCGTTGGGATTATGCCGCCAGTGACTGGATTAATCCACTTACCACAACAGATGGGCTACCAACCAACGTCGTTGAAGATGTCCTCGTTGACGGCAATTCTCTATGGATGGCTACGACTGGTGGTTTGGTTGAAATGAACCTCACTACCAATGCAACAACACTCTACAACTCAGCCTCGGGTCTCATGGGAACTTCAACCATGTCACTCACGAGCTATTCCTCGACAACTCTCCCTTCGACACTGTTCATCGGACACGACGGTGCTGGAAATGAACGACCTGCGGTCACCACAATCGATTTGACTTCAGGAGCAATTACAGGACATGAGTTTGACCAATTGCCATCCAATAATATCGATGCTTTAGCAAGTGATTACTGGGGCATCCATATCGCAACTGATATTGGACCAATGACCCACTGGAACAGTACTTCTACGTTCTTTGAAAATGGAATTCCATCTTACCAAGTCTTTGGTTGGCCAGTTGAAAAAATGATCAGCGATGGGGACAATGTTCTGGTCTTCGGAGGTAATGGAGTTTCTATTGTAGAAGCACGAACAAACTCTCATCAAAACATCAAGATAATTTCAATGCCATTACTCACTGGAGGAACTATTTCCTCAGACTACATTTGGCTTACTACTGATGGTGAAGGGTTGTATGGATTCGAAAATAATCCCCAATACACAGAACTTGAACGTGTTTCCGTTCGGTATGCAGACCCGTTGAATGTTGGATTTAATTTGGTGACTCAAGACATCACCGATCAAACCCACCCCGGCATGAGTATCATCCTCGCAGACCTCACTTCAACGGTTGCCTTGGACTCAACCCAAGGGGTTGTTGGAACCAACGGCATATTGTTCCAAGCCGTTCCATTGGCCTTTACTTCTCCAGTCAATAATGCAGCAACATGGGCTCAATCCAAGAGCCTCAAATATAATGCTACAATTGAACTTGCAAATACCCCTGGTTTTGAAACTACAATGCAATTTGCTGTGGATAACGGCATCATTGTCAATGGAACTCAATTCATGCGAATGACCTTGCGCTCTCCTTCAAATGGTTCGTTACAGGTTCGCCTCATCTATGATTATGTTCGAACTGAAACACCGATCTCAATGACCGATATCATCGACCGTCCTGATGACGGTGGTGGGGCATTGTTAGCCAACTGGAGTCTTGTTCACGACGATAACTTCGCTCGATATTTGATCTATGTTAACGAAGGGCCTTTCGCTACCACCGGTGGCTTACCACTCACCGCTGCTGACCTCTCTGCACGAACCATAGACAAAGCAATCTCATTGCATAGCCGACTCTCAAGTGAAGTCACAACAGCTAATGGAGTTCCATTGGTTGATGGTACAGAATACTACGCTGTCGTTATTGTCGAATACGATGATGGACATTTAGGAACGCCTTCTCCAATCAAAGGCCCTGCTTCTCCAACCAATGAAATTCCGCTCTCACCGATATGGGCGAATGCTGGACCTCATGACGGTGGCGCTGATGGCGACTTAGAAGTGGAATGGGCTCGATGTACCTCGATTGATTTAGCCGGTACAATGATTTATGCATCCACCAGTTCAATGACCGATGTGTTAGGATTAACGCCTACAGCTGAAGTTGACAAAACGGAAGGAAACACAACGGTTTTGTCACTTGATGCTGGTCAGCCATATTGGCTTGCCCTCACGTGTGTCGATGAATCAGGTCAAGAAGATGTGATGAATCCCCTCATCATTGGACCCGTGGTACCAACAGGTGGATTGAACGATAACACTGCTCCTCCGAAAATGGAAAATGTTACGGCTATCGATACTCCAGACGATGACGGTGGAAGAATCACCGTTTCATGGGATGTAAACCCGGCAGAGGACTGCACTTTCTACGCTGTCTTCATGCGCCTATGGGAAGATGCTGATGCCGAGAGTGAGCAAATGTTATTCACAGAATTCGGATTTTCCCAGGCTAAAATCATTGATGAATGTTCTGAGACCTCGACCGTCGTCACAAGCATTGACGGAGTTGCACTCCAAGACGGGCAGATGTACTATGTTGGTGTCGTGGCTTACGATGATTGGTTGAACGTCAACTTCGAAGATGTCGATCTGATCAACGTCACACCGCTCCGTAACATTGCTGGAAGTGGTACAACTCCTAACCGAGTTGGCACTGTCAACGCCTTTGACCATCCTGATGATGATGGAACTGCAATCGATGTCATTTGGTCAATTTCTGATGCTGATGATTTCTCGCATTACATCGTTTGGGCTGCAGACCAACCAATTTCCGATCTTTCCGCTGCTTGGGCTGCATTTGGTGACGATGACGAAAAGTGTGCTTGTTTGAAGATTAACAAACAGTGGATTGATGAAGATTACAATCCAATTGAATTGTCGATTTCAACAGCATTGTACGGTGGCGATTCAATCATCGATGCAACACCTCAAATTATTCAACCAGATATTGAACTCTATGTCGTCGTAACCGTTCACGACCTTGCAGGTAATGTCTACCTTACTGACCTACCACAAGCAACCGTTACGCCAATCAACAACCTGCAAGATGTGACTGCACCTGCACCGCTTGAAAGCATCGAACTTTATGACCGTCCGAATGATGATGGAAGTGCTTTACTTCTTGACTTCGAGTTGAGTGAAGAAAGCGATGTTGCAACATACGAAATCTATGCTGCAACATGGGCGTTTGATGCAATAGGCATGGGAAGTACTGGACCTTCTACGCCAATTGCCATACTCTCCCGACTTCCGGAACTACCTCTCACAATCGATATTGTGGCAGGAGATACGCCGGTCATTGCTGGACAAGAAATCTGGGCGGTTGTTGTTGTTCGAGACACTGCAGGAAATGCGCAAGAAATTAATTTGGCAAGTGTTTCTGCTCAATCGGTTGATGATGGAGTCGATGACTTGGGTGGCTACCTCGACGAAATCGAAGACATTGTTCTAACATGGAATTCTGAGACAAATATTTTGGTTGAATGGAGTCATTCATCAGACTCAAGCGTTCGTGGATACCGAGTTTACATCTCCAATTCCGATTTCTCTTCATATTCTGAAGCCGACTTTGTGGCTGAAGTTAAGGCATCAAATTCGTTCCTGATTACGCCGAACAATTACGACCCACTGGTCAATACATCAGCTTGGTATATCGCTGTCACACCGTTTGATGACCTCTTTGAAAGAGAAGAAGTCGATACGATTATGCTCGATGTATTTGGCAAAGAGACTACGAATGGAAATGATGGCCAAGATACGACCTTGGAAAATGACTTCTCATCTCTACTTTCAACCTCTAACATGCTCGCTGCGGGACTGTTAGTCGTTGCGCTTTTCTTATTGGTTGCAATTTTCCGCTCACGTGGAGGACAGCGTAACCGTAACCAATCACTCGAATTACAAGAAGCAACTTGGGGTATCCAAGACGATGATTGGGGTGCAGTAGGTGTTCCTGCTCCGCCTCCAATGGCAAGTAAGTCCATACCAAACATCGAGCAAAATCAAGAGAATGAGATCTATGCTGCTGCACAACGTATTGACAACCAAGACCTCTATGGACGATCTACATACCAAACTCAACAGCCGATCATGCAACCTGTTCAGAACAATGCCTTGTTGAACGACCTTGCCGGGCCAACCTCTCCACAACTCCCTCAAGCGAGCATTGATACATCATTCTTGGATGACTTGCTTTGAGGCGTGTTAATGGGTGAAGACGATTCAGGCAATCCTCGTGATGCTGTCTTTACAACTGCGTTATGGAACGGTGCTTTTGCTCTTGCAGATTGGGGGCTCCATGTACAAAGATTGACTGAACACGCCAAGCGTTTACGCCTGGAAATTCCCTCTAATTTAACACAACAACTTCTCGACTTTTTTGAGTCTGAAGATTCGAAAAATGAATTAACGTCTTCTTTTGAGCCGTCAAGGCTGGTTCGAGTTGAGTGCTTGCGCACGGGCGAAGTGTCAATCGAATCTCGTGAACTCACTTTTCGTAACGAAGATATCGATGCAATAACCCTCCCAGCACCACGGTGGTCTTCGAAAGTAAATGGAACGAAGCACGGTGATTGGAAACCCTATCGCGAGGCACGCAAAGTTGCTGAAAAGCATGGCGCTGATCTCGCATTTTTCGTACATGACTTCGCTCTGGTCGATGCCGATAGAGCAATGCCTCTTGTCCTCGATGATGATGGAACTGCATGGGTTGCAACACAAACCGAAGGAGGTGTAGCAAGCATTACACTCAAAATTCTTACAGAAGGACTTGAAGCTGCTGGAATCCCTGTTCAGTTTGGACGATTGAACGAACGATTGGTTGCTCGGGCTGCTGAAGTTATCGCCATTGGAAGTGGTATTGGGGCATGCCATGTCCTTTCCCTCGATGATGAAATGCTTGGCGAAGGTGTTGCCCTTACCAAGCAGTGCCAATCGATTTTAGAGGCACATTATCAGGACAAAACAACATGGTTTGATGTGAGGTCAGCACAATGAGTCAGCGTTTTCTTTCCTTCCATGCACATTTACGTGATCTTGGATTGATTGGAGAAAAAGCAGTTCATTTCGGTGGACCAGATGAGTTACTCCTCTACTCTGGCGGGCCACAATCTCATCTTGCTCAATTTTCAATGCTATGCGGCCCTTCTCGAAAGCGGGTATTGGTGCGGCAACCAAGCCAAAGGAAAATTCCGCCTGCCCAACAACACAGCCCATTGAAGGGTGAAGTACGATTGACCAAAGAAAAAGTAACGCTCATCGCTCAAGTAGAAGAATGGAAGCATGGTTGTTGGTATCATTCTACATCCATTTTTGCAACTTCATTACCCGAACTACTTGAGAAACTCCGCCCTCTTACTCCTACACAATTGTTTGAATCAACACCTGATGCTTCTTTACCTCAACGACCATTTTGGGCGGGTGCTTTGTCCTATGACATGGTACAATGGACGCGTCCTCTTCAGCTCCAACATCTACCTGATGAAGGAGAGTTGCTCACCATTTTATGGCTTGTTGAACGAATTGTTGTTCATGAAAAAGCAACTGATATGATACAGTGCCACACACTCCAAAAAGACACATGGCATGATAAAATTTCACAGCATACCGAACACGTTGCTGTTGCGCCAACTTTTGCAGAACCACCTCGTTCTCTTGAAACAAGTTCAATGACGGATACAGAACACGAACAAGCGATTGAAGCAATACGTGAAAGTATTCGTGCAGGCCAAATGTACCAAGTGAATGTTGGACGATGGTGGGATGGGGCACTTCTTGAACACCCCCGCCGGATATTCCAACGCTTGAATGAAACCAACCCTGCACCGTTCTCATCCTATCTTGAAGCACCAGATCTGGGTTTTTCATTGGTTTGTTCATCACCCGAATCATTGCTCAGATGCGATGGAGAATCTGTCTTTACATCTCCAATCAAAGGAACACGGCCTCGTGGTTCAACTCCTGAGCAGGAAAAAGATTTGCGCAATGAAATGATTAACGATGAAAAAGAACGCTCAGAACATCGAATGTTAGTTGACTTAATGCGAAATGATCTCTCAACGGTTTCAGAGGTTGGGAGTGTCCATATTGAACGATTTGATGTGGAGGCTTATGCACAGGTACAACATCTTGTGTCTCATCTTTCCGGCGTATTAAAAGAACAATCAAATGGCTTAGATGCCCTACAAGCCGTCTTTCCCGGAGGCAGTATTACCGGATGTCCACGGACTGTGGTTTGTGCAGCAATCGACGAATTAGAACAACATCCACGCTCATTTTGGACGGGTTCAATTGGGTGGATCGATTTGACCTCTGGTGCCAGTTCATGGAATATACTGATTCGAACCTTAATCGCAAGAAAGCAACGCGGTAAATGGCACGGCAGTGTTGCTGCGGGCGGTGGGATTACCATCGGCTCCCACCCAAAGACCGAAGTTGAAGAAGCAAAATGGAAGGCTGCTGCTCTTCGGAAGGCTTGCGGATGGATTGATGGGGAGAACTCCGAGTTACCTGTTGGTAAACTCACGATTCATCAATTGGAAGTTGAGGCTATTCCTATCGCATCTTCTGAAGGGAAAGTCCGATTCATCGGCGAGGATACAACGGCTGAAGGTTGCGTTTTGTTGATAGACAACCTTGACTCATTCACCCTCAATATCGCTCATGCCATCGCTGGCTTAGGGCGAGAGGTGCTGATCTACAGGGCAAGAGATGGCGCCCCTAATTCCATTTGGGATGCAGACGCGTGTGTCGAATTCATACGTCGTTTCCAACCGACGCACATTGTACTTGGCCCTGGGCCTGGGGAGCCGACAGATTCACCTCTCACCATGGAACTCGCTCGTTCTGCACTCTCTGGCAAAATTCCAACTCCAATTCTGGGTATTTGTTTAGGTCATCAAGCACTTGGAGTGGCTGCTGGCATGGAACTGGTGCGTTCACCGAATGGTCCGGTTCATGGTGCGCCACGAACGTGCCTACATGACAAAGTAGGGATTTTCTCCACATTACAGTCACCCTCTCTTTTCACTCGTTACAACTCGCTGTGTATTGCCTCAATGGAGAATGGACCCTACATTGAAACAGCCCATGAGATTGATACAAAAATGGTGATGGGGATTCAACACCCGGACTTACAAATTCATGGAATTCAGTTCCATCCAGAGTCTGTCGGTTCTGAAGAAGGGTTGGAGTTGCTGAAGAATTTCCTCATGGTTGAAGCGGATGATTGAAGAATCGTGCGCGAGTGGACAGGGATGAGTGAAGAGTATGCCGACCTGCCGACATTGTTCAAGCACCTATTCTCGAGAGCAGTTCATTCATGGTGTTGGGCCAAAATCACAAGTCTGTGTTCGATGCGGACTTGAGAAAGGTTTGGTCTCAGAAGAAGATGCCGCGAACATGTATGATGATTCTCTTAGCAGTGCACGATTACAAATCATGGCTCGCCGGTACAGCGTATTCATGTATATCCCTCTTCTATGGACACTCTGGGTTTTGGTCTTGAAGGATGTTAGCCCTTGGGGCTGGTATTTCCTCGGCCTACTGATTGTCTTGACGCTACTTGCACCGATTTGGTTCATTTATCGCGGTGGGCAATATTCAGGCGACATGGCTCGTTTGACGCCTGCTTTTGACCGTCCTAAAGGCCACTGATTACGATTTAGCGTGGATTTTGAGGACATCACCGTCACTCATTTCGTGCTCTGATCCAACTACGCGTCGAGTTCTTCCGTCGACACCTCGAATAAAACCATCACCAAGATCACTGTGGACTTTGTATGCCAATAATTTGGCTTGGATTCCTGAAGGAACCACAAATGCATCTGGTAATATTTTCCCATCACCATCTGTCCAATGTGATTCATCTTGAACTGGATAGACGACTATGTGTTCAAGTTCGTCAAACAAAACCGTATCGAGAAGTGTTGATACACCCGTGCCGTTATTGGTTGAAAGGCGTTCAAGCATGTGATTCAATGCATTGATTTGAGGTTCAGAGAGAGAGCCTTGATTGGTAAATTCAAATGTGTTTTGACCAGGAATATAAGAAATTAATTCGGCAGCCGAGGCTCGACGAAGACCCAATTCAACATCTGCCATACAAGGCATGAGGCTGCCGTTTACAGTCAGCCCCTGAAGAACACCTGCTGGGGCAATATCAAACTTATTTGCGGCAATATGAATTGGAAACAGTGCCGTTCGGACATGGACTGCGAGTGCTGTAATGGTCTGCTGATCCCATTCCCAAGGACTTCCAAGTGAGCCTTGCTCACTTTTGAATGCCTCAAAAGAAATGGCTATCAATTGTGAAGTAGCTCCAAGTCCGGTTAATTGCTCATGAATGTAACCGACCAAACCTTTCTCCCCTTCTGCTTGGACTCGACGAACTCCTCGTGTCCAACCATCATTCAATAATCCTGCAATCCAAGCATCTAATTCTTTTCCGAGAAATTCTATTTCTTCACTGATACGTTGCTGCGCTGTCTCTTTGCTCTGATTTGCACCTTGTGGGTTTCCTTCCAGGTCTGTTGTTCCCGCTGCATCAACAACTTGGATGAGTGCATCACAATTTGCTAAATCTGCAAGGAAAGCGTTTCCTCTCCCTCTGCCTTCACTGGCACCGGGAACAAGCCCTGCAATATCAACCAAAAAGCATGGTACAAGCCTACGGTGAGCGACACAAGAGCCTGTTCTTGGCTCACATAAACTTCCTTGGCGAGGGTCGTCTTCAGTGACTGCTTCGAGTCGTCCTTCGGACTCCAGGCGTTGACGGATGTCCTTGCAAGGGCAATGGATTCGTGCTGCTACAAAGGCGACACCGACGTTCGGTTCAATGGTACAAAAGGGGTAATTTGCAATATCCACTTTTGCTAAAGTTGCTGCACTGAAAAAAGTAGATTTACCAACATTCGGTTTGCCGACCAATCCGATTTTCACTGTGATCCCGCCATATGAGCGTATTACTCTTCTTCGGATTCGAGGATATCCGTTCGAATCTTAGCCAGCATAATGTCTAACTCAGGGAGATTGATACGGCCATCACCGTCGAGGTCAACTGCTGAAATTAAACGGCCCATTTCCCAAGGTGGGAGATTGGAGATGTTTGATTTTGCTAATGCTTGCTGTAATTCGTATCCATCAATTTCGCCTGAGCCATCTAAATCGATGGAGTTGAAGAATTCAAAAATCGATTGTTTGGTTTGCTTGAGGAATTGAGCAAGCATGACAAGTTCTTCAGGGACTGGGAATTCTGTAACTTCATCATTGTGGAGTTGGGATGAAACATGAACGAGTGAAGAGCCACCTTCGTCTTCTTGGATTTCTCCAATGTGAAGAGTCGTATCGACACCGACACCTCGGCCAAGCAAAGTGCGGATGGTTGTTGAGCCATCAACCAAAGTGTACGAATCAATATCGCTCTGAACCGACATATCGGAATACGAAGCATTGTTTGGACGTCCTGTATGAATCATGGATAAAGCTGCAAGAATACTTCCCATGGTTACCATGTAGAACATAGCGGCAGAGACCAAGAAGAATCCTCCTGTCGAGGCAACTGCATCTTCAACACCTGAGTTTGTGACAGCGTAAGAGGTGAAATCTCCCATTAGAGCAGCAATGGTTGAGGCAACACCGCCAACCAAAGTGAGCCAAACTGCGAGTTGAGCGTTACTTGCCTTAGCGAGTTTCTTACCGGCAGCCAATGGGTAGGAGGTGAAGATTGCTGCAAGCATCATCAAACCTCCAACTGTGGAGATGAAGCCTGTATCAACAGTATTTGCCATCGAACCGAGTTTATCCATTCCAACAAAAGTATCCATGCCTGTGAAGAAACCTCCAACTGCATATATTGGGAGAAGGAGCATTGCTGCAGTTGCCGCAAAAGCACCTGGGCTCTTGACAATGTTTCCTGGGTTTGAAGCCGCAGTTGCAACCATGTTAAACGAACCCGCAAGTAAGGGGAGAAGGCCGAGTGTCATGAGGATTGCACCGATGTTTTGCAACAGTTCACCGGCATCTGCTGAAGAAACGAAGAATGGAGGGATTGTTATGAAAAGGAACAGCAAACTTGTCTTCTGCATCGATTCAGACCAAACTGGCTTTCCAGCAGTGAATGGAATGATGTGGTAGGCGACTGCGAAAATCAAAGCCAGAGGGACCCATCCAGTTAAGACCCGTTCTGCCATCCAAACAGTTTGTGTCGAATCGGCAAGTTCTCCAAAGAAGATGAACAACATTGCCATGATTTTAGCAACCAAAGCGAGTACTAAGAACCAAGTCGTTGGCGAGAGATCATCATGCTCTCGGTCACCTAAAGTGATGAACACGTTGATGAGAAGAGCGGAATGGAGCAGTGAACCAACAATGAACATTGAGAAATTTTGCAAAGTTTCGAGAACACTTGCTTCATTACCGATGCTAATGAATGAAAAGATTGCTGGGAGAAGAAGCACAACCAAAGTCGAGACAGTTAGAAGAACAGCCACCATGGAAGCACTGGATTCACTTGCAAGTCGGCCTTTCGAAGCACGAGAGATTGCAACCAATGCTGCACCAATCAAGAGGTAATTCAATGCCGTTGAAAAGAAGATTGCAGTATAATCTGTTAGTAATGAACCATCATCATAACTCCAACCAATACTGGAAAGAGAGTTGAGGGCAGTTGGGTCATAACGGTGCCAGATGCCGAGGAACATACTGAGACATGCCATGAAAAACCAAGCCATACCGAATCGGAGCCATGTTTTGGTACCGCTTCCTGGTTTGTCGTTAAAGAGATCAATTAGTCCGGCTGGAGCCTTGTTTAACAAAAACATTCCAACTTGTCGAAGAGAACTGGCCATTCCTCCAATTCCTTGAACCATATAGTTCGAAACAAGAGCAAGTGAAGCAAGCAAGAATGCTGCAGAAATAAATACTGTTTCCATACATCACACCTCCTTAGTCTACAATGACCTCGCTTATGAGCGAAGCGACAATCGCTCCGACTCCAACCAAAATACCAATGAGATAATACCAAATTCCACTGCCACCAAGATTTCCAATCAAAGGAACAAGTTCACCGAGCAAAGGAAGGTTATCCCAACCGAATACATTTGAGAAGAGCGCGAGTATGCCAAGAAGCCCAACGGAAAAAAGAGTCAAGAATACGCGACTGCTCGACGGTTCGCCTGTTCCCACAGTCACATCTGGTAGAGTTGTTGTATTTGTCATCAGTCTTCACCCTTACATGACCCCATAGGGGTCATTCCGCCCACTCGTAATGCGGTGATAAAGATTCACTCCGCACAAGGAGCCTTTCTTCGATTGAAAACATCGAGTTAGGGCGAGCGAAGTCGGTCGAGAAGATTACCTCGACGGTGCTTGGAGATTCCCAATGGCACTGGGAGTGCTTGTTCCAAAAGAACCTCTTCTTTCCATGCAAGTTCGCATGAACAAGACAGTCCTTTGAATTCTTCAAGTTCGCCAGAAACTGCATACCGTTCAATAGCAGCAACAACGACTGAATCGCAAGCTCCACAATTATGGGCACCACGAACTCTCCCCCCTGCTGTTGGATGGATGATGAGCCGGCACACTTGGTCTTCATCGCCGTTCTTTCCACCATTCGGATGAATTGTTGGATGGGCACGACGGATCATTTCGACCAAAGACCAAAGCCAAGGAGGGCGGTATTCGTTGTTTCTATGAAGGCGGTCAATGATTGTCCCTCGTTGGATATTCATTGGGTTGACTGAGATTTCATCGCTTCTGTGTGCAACGTCCTCAATCCATTTTACACCGTGATTTAATGCATCAGCCTCACTCATGAAAGGTGGTTTAAACATCAAATAGGTCTTGACTCGAATATCGAATTTCTTCAGATTTTCAACAGCCCGGTCCCAAGATTTCGTTGTAAAGCCTTTATTCACGTGGAAGCGGAGAACTTCATCGTCATAGGCTTCAAGACCAATCGCAACTGCAAAACTTTGATTCAATTGTGAGGCCCAAGCAAGTTTCTCTTCAGTCAATTGCTCACATCGACTTTCTACAATCAATTCTTTACCAAGGTCATGGCAATCTCTCAACACTGTTTCTTGAAATTCCACTGGAATCTCACGGTCTTCAAGCAGTGAGCCACTGGTATAGACTTTGACCATGCCATGATCTTTGAAATCCTTGAATTTCTCTTTTGCATAAGCCCATTGTGCATGTAAATCGTCATTGGTAACATCGTCACGCGTATCATTGAAATATCCACAGAAAGTACAACCGCTTGACCACCACCAATGGCAACCCTTGGTACGCAAGATAACGGTCACTGCGCTACATGGCGTACCATCAGCGAGCATTTCAGGAGTGTAGTATACAGTTGCAGGTTCACTTGCATCCCATGATTGCTGACGAGCAAGAGCCCAGGGGGTATTCGCAGGTGCCTTGACCAGATCATGGATACGGGAACCTTTGTTTCCCTCTCCAACTAACGTCAATGATTTTGGCCCCGACATCGTGTTCCCCCTTGTGAAGTGGCCCGGCTTTGGTGTTTCAATCCACCGCCTAATAGAAACTGCTCAATCGCGCACTGGAGTGAACAGTATTGTGGAACCTGCCTGAACAAATTCTCCCTTCGGATGTGTTGGATTTTGTTCTTCAGCGGAGCAGACATTGGGTGTGAAAAGCGATGCTGGCACACGGAGATCGACACGAGACCCAAGCCGTATCATGCCGTAACGTTGCCCTCGGCGAACTTCAGAATCAACCTCAAGCCAAGGGACAATCGTTCGTGCAAGTGCACCGGATATTTGCGTCACTTCAACAAAGATATCTTCGTCATTTTTGAACACGCTTCGAACCCTTTCATTGTATTGACTTTCTTTTTTGTAGGCTGCGACAAAAGGTCCGCGCCGAAGGCCCTTTCCTGCTCGGTGCTCCATTCGATGCAAAATACCAGCGAAAGGAGCCCGGTTTACATGGACGTCTAATGGCGACATGAAGATGGCAATACGGTACACATCATTCTTGGATTCTTGGTTTTTGATGACCGCTTCGAAACGTTGCTCTGTTTCAAATAATAATGGATTTGTTGAGGGGTCTGGAAACCAGTCTCCCGTCAACGGGTCGGATTCGCATACACCCGATTCAAGCTCGTCTTTTGAAGGCCGTCGCCCAACAGCACGTTCACGTCGAACAAACATGACATGGCCATCGGCAGGACTCACTAATACGCCTTCATCTCGAGGGATTGGTCGGTCGGGGTCTCGCCAAAAGTTTGCGAAAAAGGCTGAAAGCATGAAACAAAAGATTCCGAAGAACGGAACCAATCCATACAAGGAATCAATGGTTGCTCCAATGATTAGGGCGCTACCGCCCATCACTATTGGAATAATGACTGGGGCGTGACCGCCGTGGGCCAGGCCTGCCATAGAATCGCCTCACTCTGCCCAAGGGTCTTCGCCGTCGGCCCAAGTAGCAGCACCGGTAGTTTCCGGGCCAGCTTTTTCTTTGGTTGCTTCTTCAGTCGCTTCTTCAGTCACTTCTTCGACGACGGCCTCTTCGACCACTTCGACAGGTTCTGAGCTTTCTGCTGTAGAGATTTCTTTCGCTTCTTCCATGGTCATTTCAGCCGCACGTGAATCGACCAAGTCATCGATACGTTCGGTGAAGGCACGAGCCATGTGCTGGGACTTTCGTTCAGCTTCAATAGCACGCTCAATCATTTCATAGCGGACCTTGATCGCTTTGTTCAAGTCTTCAAAAATTTGCATGTGGCCGACATACCAATCGTCACGGGCTTTCATTTCTGTAACAGCGTGACGCAGGTCATTGTCAAGTTCCTCAGCGATTCCGTAGACTCGGCCAAGACGATCCTTTTCACGGGTATACTTTTCTTCCATCTTTTCGAGTTCTGGTTCAAGACGTTCAACGGTCTTACTTGATTTTGCAGCCCGAAGTTCAAGTTCACGAACACGGTTATCTTTCTCATCGAGAAGGCTTCGTAGTGAATCTTTTTCGACAGCACCTTCAATGATTTCTTTCTCAAGAACTTCAATTGTTGCAAGAGCATCGGTCAAATCTTTGTCTGCGCCTTGAAATGCTCCATAGAGGACTTTGATTTTAGCTTCTAAATCTTCAACGGTTTCAGTCGGTGCAGTTGCAGCAGGGGGGATGGTTCCTTCTTCAGTCATTGTCTCACCCGGAGGCAAGCCTCCATGAACAGCCATTCGCCTCCACCCTATCAAGCCGACGCTTGAAAGTGCTGATAAGAGCGCACCATTGAACGCTGTTTTCAGGGACGGAACGAGTTGGTAAGAGCGACGAGTTCTCGAGCAATGCTCACCTCACCCATAGAATGCCCAGAATCCGGTACGAGAATGAGGGTGCTGTTTGGCAATGCCTTGTGTAATTCCCATGCACTGCGCGCTGGACAAACCACATCATAACGGCCTTGAACAATAGTGGTTGGTATCTGTTGAATAGATTCGACGTGGTTGAGGATATGGGCTTCTTCAAGGAAAATAGCATTGATGAAGTAATGGCATTCGATACGAGCAAAAGCGACTGCAAAGTCGAGGTCTTCTGCTTTTTCAAGATACGAATCGTCTGGGAACAGACGGCTGGTAGCCATTTCCCAACGAGTCCATTCCTTTGCAGCAGCACGCCGGGTGTTGATGTTTTCACTGGTTAAGCGAATATGATAGGCTTTGATGAGGTCATCCTGTTCTGGCTTTGGAATGTGTTCTCGGTAGGCTTCAAATGCATCCGGAAAGATATGGCTTGCTCCGTCTTGATAGAACCAATGCAATTCGCTCTTACGGCACATGAAAATACCCCTAAGCATCAAACTAAGCGCTCGTTCTGGATATTCTTGTGCATAGACCAGAGCAAGAGTTGATCCCCATGACCCACCAAAAACATGCCACTCTTCGATTCCAAATGCTTGCCGAAGTTGTTCAATATCTCGGACTGAGGCTTGAGTGTTGTTTTCAACCAGTTCAGCATAAGGAGTAGATTTACCACATCCGCGTTGGTCAAATTGTATGATGTTGTAGACTTCTGAATCGAAGTATTGGCGATATGAAGGTTGTCCGCCACCACCTGGTCCACCGTGAATCACAATGACTGGAATTCCATCTGGATTTCCACTTTTCTCCCACGCAATCGTGTGCAATTCCGATACCTCCAACATACCCATCTCATACGCTTCAATCGGTGGATAAAGGACGTCCTCAAGGGTCGTAGTTACATCGAACATAAACCCTCCAAAGGTCGGTTATGCATGTTTCTTTCGTAATGGACATCTTCTTGGAATGCATCGGCTCGGTTGTAAGTATGAGCCGACGAGATGCGACTGAAGTATTCAGCGAATGGGCCGACAAAGGTAAGGATGGAGGAATGGAGAAAGGGCATGCCCGTTCCGTTCATGCCATGCTTGAATTGGCTGGAATTCCTCGGAATTCACACTATTCGGCTATTGATGTCGGATGTGGAAATGGCTGGGTTTGTCGCAGAATCGCACAGGACCAAATGTGCTCACATGTTGTAGGCGTCGATGGTTCGGCTCGTATGATTGAAAAGGCTCAATCCATTGATGGACAAGGCGAGTATCATCTTGCAATGCTTCCAGAATGGATGCCTGAACAAACATTCGATTTGATTCATACCATGGAATTCCTCTATTATCTACACGACCCGCAATCGATGTTGAAGAAGTTCAATGTTGAATGGTTAAACAGCGGCGGAGTTCTTGTCGCAGGTGTCGATCATTACCTCGAAAATGAAGACAGTTTGAGTTGGCCTGATGCTTTGAATGTCCATATGACGACACTCAGTATTGAGCAATGGAAAACTGCAATGCTGGATGCTGGATTTGTCGATGTTGAAGTCCACCAAGTTGGTCAAAAAGAGAACTTCATCGGAACTCTAGTTCTAATTGGTAAGAAAAAGTAAGTTATTCATCGGAAGAGATTGGTCCAAGTTCAACTCCTTCTGGGCCACAGAGGCGTATATCTCCTCTTGAAAACGGGCATTGTGAACAAATGTGTGTTGATTCGGCAGGCAAACGTGCTGGTTCTTCCATCGCATCGGGAGTTGCAGTAAGTTGAGCCATCCAGTTAAGATGTTGAGAAAGGGTATCTTTTGCCTCAGTAAATTCCTCTACTGATAATTGCACCATGCGCCCAGATGCACCGATAAGCAAGGCGGGAGGCAGTATTCGGCGACGTTCGTGCTCTGGTTTTTGTTGCTCGATTACTTCAAGAGCCAATGAATACAATGTCAGTTGTAAACGGTGCTCGTCCAAGATGGCCCGTTCGGCATATGATGCAGGGTAAGGGGAAAGTAAGTCGCCTTTGAATTTCTGAAGGGGTGTGCCTGAATTCGAATCGTCTGGATTGAATTGGTCTCTACAGCCTTTGGTTTTCAAATCAACAACTTGCAAACAACCTTTTCCTTCAGCATCTCGTAAGGCCAATACAAGATCAGCTCGTCCGTCGAAAACAACATCTACGTGGTCGACAAGTGCCTGATTGCGTGGTCCATCGATCGAGAAGGTGGTACGAACTACGCCGTCAAAGGCGATTTTATGACTGAAATAAAATGGCAATTCTGTCCTCAATCCTTCGACACTGTATCCGAAATGGTTTTCTCCATTTGCAAATCGCCCAAGAAGACCATTTCGAACTAATCCACCGAGGTGTGCTAACCGTTCAAGCGTTGCTTGATGGTTTTTAGAATTAGAATCCCCATTCCCAATGCTCTCTTCTGCCAATACCCGTTGGATGGTATCTTCATCATCCAGCAGGTCTTTTCCTTCATAGGTCCATGAAGAGGGAAGAGGGATCGTTGGAGGTGAATTCAATTGTGCGGGATTCTGTAATCCAATTTCGACTAATCGATGCATTAGGGTTCCAAAAACAGTTGCTGGAGGGAAGAGCGAAGCGGGCTTTCCACTCGATCTCGGTTTTGAAAAGAGGTCGAGTGGCTCAGGGTTCCAGCCTCGTACTTCCGACAGCCAATGTCGGCGTGGACAAGCAAAACTTGTATCCAATCCATGTGCTGTCATTCGCATGATGTCACTGACCTGTGCATGCCCATCTGGAAGAGATATTGGAGGTGAAGTTGTGTTCAGTTGTGTCTCAAGACTACGCCATTTTTGCAATGGCGTTTGAACAACTAAATCAGGGAAACAATCCGGTGAGTGATACAGATGTATCGACTTGATGGCATCCCCTCCGAGGCATGAGTCTTCCACCAAAGCACTTGGATTCAAGGCAAGTTTGGTTTCTTCATAACGTTGGAGTGGTTCATCAAATCGATCACCTGAAAGTAGCCATGGTGAATTTTCTTGTCGGTTTGAATGAGAGAGGTTGCGCAATCCATCCAACCACATCGCACCCATCGTCTTCAGAGATGGTTTGCTCTTGAATTCAAGGAGATGAGTCTCTGGGTTGATTTCGGCAGTAGCACTTGGTGAACCAACGACAATCAATCGGTCGGCTACACGCGTCAAGGCGACGTAAAATTCTCGGCGACGTTCTGCTTGACGTTGGGCGTGATCCATACGTTTTGCAAATTCCCAAAGTCCATCATCAGGTCGTTCACGAGATGTCCAAGGATTGATTCGCCCTGCAACAACTTGAGGTGTGACCAATACGTTGTTACGAACGGCAAGCGATGCATCAGACTTTCCTGCATGGAAGATTCCTGCAACGACAACAACCGGTGCTTGGAGCCCTTTTGCACCGTGAATAGTCATGATTTGAATCGCACCGCCTGATGGAGTCGTAATGGCAGAGGGGCCTTTGTTTCCAAGGCCGCTCAAATCTTTCATTCGATTGAAAATTGCCGATGCTTCATGGCCTAATTCGTTTCCGATTGATGCGGCAAGTGCACACCATGCTTCTGCATTTTGTCGAGAGGTGTCGTCTGGATAAGCAACGAGTAAATCTGAACAATCAAGAACAATGTCGAATACATCATGGATTGCTCCTTGCTGCACCAAGCGTTCAATATGTGCTGCAAATTGCTTGACTAAATTATTCGGTGCATATTGCTGAATTTTACCCCACCAAGAACCTTCATCTTTGGAGGTAAGTAGTGCATGCGCTTGAGCATCATTGAATCCCAGAATTGGCGAGCGGGCGAGCGATAAAGCAGCATGACGTGAGTTCGGGAAAGCAATCAATTCCAAGCAAGCAAGAAGTGGGGCAACAACAGGACGTTGGAGTAAAGCTCCTTGGCGATCGGCCATGACCGGAATCCCTCGAGATTGCAATCGCTGAATCAAATCAGGCATGTGCTTTCTGGAATGGACAAGAATGATGATGTCTTCTGGTCGTATTTCTCGCCCATCGTTTGGCAGGGCGACATACGTTTCTGAATCAGCATTCCAAACGTGAGTATCTCTGTTTTGGATGAGGGCTTGCAAACGGGCTGCAATTAATTCGTTTTCAAGATGTGAGCGTTTTGCTTTCGGGTCAGCAAAAGTATCAATTCGTTTCTCTAAATCAAAACTCGGGGCCTCAACACCGATTTGGAGAGGGACAAGCCATTCCATTGTCCCTAATACATCAGAGTCACGAGCTGGTCGAAGTTGTTGAGGTTCTGCATGCCAATCACCTGGAAGAACGTAATGGCGTGCATCGAATACATCGTCAAACATTCCATTCATCGTCCGCACTAAATTATGCAATGAACGATGGTTTGAGGTGAGGTCAATATGCCCGAGTGAACGACGTTCTCGGCGGGTGTCATCAACAGGATTACGGGCGTCTTCGTCGTCATCAAAAGCGATACTTACATGCTCCCATAACTTGGATTTTACGGATTTCCCTTCGATATTCGTTCCTTTGATGAATGATTCACCTGCACCAACTGGTCGAGGGTCTCGGCCTTCTCCCTCGCTCCGTAAATGACTCAAACGGGGCTCGTGTTGTTCCAGGAGATTTGCTTGTTTAATGGCGGCGACGGTACGTCGCATGACGGTCACTTCCGCTTGCCGGAATCGGTAGATACTTTGCTTCATATCTCCGACGATACAGACCGTAGGATCCCAAGGTCCAAGCGGGCGTTGAGGGTCATCGGATTCGAGTCTACGATGCCCCCAAAGACGGGCGAGAAGACGGAAGTGGGCAGGATTGGTATCTTGGTATTCATCAATAATAAAAGCACGATATTGCCGTCGAATAGTTTGGAGAGTGAAGAAGCGGCGTTGTAAGTCTTCGAAGCAGACTTGGTCCTCTCCTGCCAGGCGCATAGCGCGTGAAATATGTTGGTCTGACCAAGGCTCATCTCCAAGATGATCGAGGGCGTGAACGACTGCTGAAGGGTAGACATGGCGGACGATGTCGGGGCATCGAGCAAGCAATAAATCGGCAACCAGTTTTTGGATGTCGTCGTAATCATGTACGGCTTCGTGGGCTTTACGAAGTGTCAAAATGTCTTGACAGCCGCGATGAACAAGCAACAAATCATTGAGAACATTGGTTTGTAATTCATGCGAAATGCGTAGTCGTCCTTCCGGGGCAAGGTCGCTGAATACCGTTGAAACTTCCTGGTGACGAAGTTCGCAATCCTCAGGCATATGTGGTAGGGGTGAAAGTGGGTCGAGTAAGAAAGCGCTCTTGCCCAATAAACAAACCAAACGCCCAAGACGGCTGTTGAGTTCAGTGTTGAGGGAACTTGTGATTTCTAAGGCATCTGTTTCCACATTCTCTTTCTCAGTTTTTGAAAGTCCTTTCGCCGCAGACTTACCAAGTAAACCAGGATGCCAACCTGCGCAATGACGGGCTTGGGGGAGTCCACCTTTCGGGAAGTAATTCGGTTCTTCGTTTTCTAATTGGTTGGTTGAAGTTGCAGCAATCGCTACTTGCCAAACCCATTGAAGACAAACACTCGGCTCGATTGGCAGGGGTTGGCGAGCTAAAGCCGTCAAGTGATTAAAACGGGTGAGCGTGGTATTGATTTCAGTTTCACATGCCATCACATAGTGAACAGAATGGGCGAGATATGTGTCGACCCATTGTGACAAAAGTTCTTGCAGGGTTTGGGCAAATTCTACAACTTCATCTCGAACGGGTTCCAAGAACATGTCCATGAGAACCTCATGGGGAAGTGGTCCAACTCCTGACCATGCAGAACCTATTGATTGGGCACGAGCAAGCATTGCATGATATGCTTCTTCAACAAACAACGACTTACCTAGCATCCCACTGAGTACTACAGCAGAATGTTCTTGGCCTCCGAGTAGAACTGCTAAACGGTTTCTTGCTTCGATAAACGCGCCAATATTTCCACGTACACCTGCTTCATGGGCATCATCAATGGTTCGAATACGCCATGCAGAATGGAGCGTTTCTTGAACCAAAAGTGGTGAACGCTCCTCCGAAATTTGTTCTCTACTTGGGTGAACTGCTACTAAATCCAGATGTGGTGACACAAGTTGGGAAAGAAACGCGTCAATGGTTGAAATTGGTGCTTCATCGAGGGCTGACATCAAGGTTTCAATATCTCCTTCTCGAAGTCGTGGGTCGAATATCCCTTCATCATCACCTTTTTTCAATGGAGATGCACGGCTTTGTCCGACTCGATAACGTATGCGTGCTTTGAGTTCTGCTGCTGCTTTTTTGGTAAAGGTGATGGCGACCACTTCACTCGGGAGCAAACCTTTCCATTCATTCGGGGGAGTTCTTTGCCGAGGAGGTGCTCGCAAAAGCCCACTTCCCTTTGATGATTCACGGGGACCATGCGGAAGAAGCTGTGTTGCGCGTTGTTCAGATGAAAGAAGATGCTGAACATAGCGTTCGGCCATGACTGTTGTTTTACCAGTACCCGCTCCAGCGTCCAAAGCAATATGCTTGTCAAGATCTAATCCAAGGCGTTGACTACGATTAAAACCTATCATTGTTCATCACCTCCCAAAGATGCTGAAGGGCATATTTGCCGTACTGTGCAATACGAGCAATGTGCGCCTGGAGTTGCATTTACATGGCCTTGGCGTGCAGTTTGAATCGCTCTGCCTGCTGTTCGAATACGTTCGGAAATCCAGGCACGGAAACCATTTTGGTGAGAGAAATCGCTTCCAGGTTTACGGTGATGTGTTTGAGCATAAGTTGTTCTCTCTCCGAGTTCACTGCCATCAATGTATTTGAGAATCGATGCATCGAGTTCAACATAATGTGTCGTCGATTCTCCGATTTCAGTTACCCCAACACCAACAACACGGTCACCCGGATGGCTCTGTTCCCATGCTCGTGCATAAAGTCCGAGTTGGACTTCATCAAACATACCTTTTCGATGGCGGTTGCCTTTGTCTTTCGTTTTCGGCCCGTTCACCGTTTTCAAATCACGAATAATGACAAGCCGGTTTGCAGGTTGGGGTTCTTTCAAATCGAGCGGGAGAACCTTCGAAACGGATGTGGTAGCCAAGATGCCATCGGCTCTCGCTTGAGCTTGTTGCTCTTGGCTGAGTACCAGTGCGTCAACTCGATCGATTCGACCAGAGAGATTGATTTGAATTGGTTTTTCTTCATCATCAAAACCGTTTATTTTGACATGGCCTGACTTTGCTTCACTCAACATCCATTCACAGGCCAAAGGTGCCGATGCTGTCAACTCGAGGTCCGAGGAAATCATGCGGCCAAGACGGCCACTGGGTTCTAATTCAATCTCACCTTCAAGATGCATGCGCCACTGGGTTGGGGTGACTCCAAGCATTTCTCTACAGCGATGGACGGCTACTGCATCGTTTCGGGCCATCCAAGGAACTTCACTTTCAATGTACGATAGGACACTGGCCCATAATTCAGGAACCGTTTTCATCGGTCCTTGATGGAGGGGGAGCGGGTTCTCAACGGCTTCACCGGCCGTTATGACGCCGTGGGCGTTCAACATGGCTGCTTCTGCATCATGGATCATTGTGCCTCGAGCTCGGGAATCAACATCTTCACTTTGCACATCTTCAGATTGCGCTTTCAATCGTTTATCCATCCATGCCATCCGTGGGCATTTAAGCCATGATTGAAGACGACTTTGGGACCAAGTATCTCGTTCCATGCCGGTTGATTCGAAACCAATTGTTGCGTTCAAAATTGAACTTTGCAAGTTCAGCGCAGGAAGGGGGCGGGGGTCTATGGCTGGACCTTTGTAACTGCCATTGCGTTTCAAACCAAGATGTGGCCAATGCTGTTGTTGACTCGAGCCGATGCCCACTTGGGAATTTGACGGCTGTAATACAAGGTCGTCAGCACTCAACATGTGTTCTCGGTTCTCCCAAGTGAAATATTCTCCGTTTTCCAAATCTTTCATCACAGGTTGTCGAAGACGGCGGTCAGCCTGAATTGTGAGTTCGTGTGCCATTGCTAAGGCTGTATGAGAGAGAACTGTACCTTCGGGTGTACCTCCATCAAGTAATTCGAGCCCAAGTCGTTGACGTTCATCTCTGCCACGATGACCGGCCCGTTCTCCAACTGCTTTTCCATCGACCATTGTCATCGTAAAAGGACGCGGTGTAAGCCAAACTGAACTACCGCCATGCTCATCCCTTGTCCAGTGCCAACTTCGATGGAGACGGCCCTTTTGATGTTCAAAATCTGGAAGGAAAGATGGGGCGGGTTGGAATGTTGCAAGTGAACCTTCATTCCGAGTTTCGGTTAACCATTCAGATAAAGGCGCACTTGGGCCACCACCTTCTTCAGCACTGGTGTCAAAGAATACAACTTCTGGTGCAGCATTCAAGAGATGCCGAAGGTGATGTCTTCCCCGACGAATAGCAAGATCGGAACTAAATAATCCAAGATGGATTTGTGCTGGTGCATCAAGCCATGGTATCTTCGAAGTTTTCATCGACCATGAATTAACATCTAAACCTGCTAAGAGAATCAAATCTGCTTCAACGCCGTGGGCCTGTTCAGGAGTAAGAACTTGAATATCCTTCCCTCGGGAACGGGAACGCGGCAAAGAGGTATGGGCAAGAAGGTGATCAAAATATTCGATGAACTGCGTTCCTGCTTTCGGAATCGAATAGCCCGCTTTTTCAAGCAATGCTTTCGTGGATTCATGAGATTCTCTGACGATTTGTAATCCTGCGAGAGATTGGTCATGCTTTGCAGTCCTCTTTGAGAGTTGAACCCAATCGATGCGGCTGTAGATTGTATCAAGCCATTCCATGCCGGATTTCGGACGAATTGGAAGAGGAAGGCGTTGTTGCGTCGAACAACCTTCTGGACGTTTTGAGAGTTTTGAAAGGGTGTCTTGGTCCAATAACGGTGCCCAAGTTTCAGCAACACAATGCAACCACCATTGGGTTTCTTCCAAGGCTTGGCGTGCATGCTTTTTGTTTTCTCCAAGTTGTGGAGTTGCTTTGGCAAGTGTTGCAAGCCAACGTAAGAGTGAACCCTGCCCTCCTCGTACGTGGAATGAACGGGCGATATTTTCAAGAATGTCTGAATGAGGACGTGGTTTCCATGAAGGTTCACTGGGATGTTCAAGGTCTTCGATTGCGCCGTTTTTCAGAGGAAGACTGTGGTGTTCGTATAATCCTCGAAGATGCTCAAGTGACCACGCATCCATGCCAATTCCAAGTTTCATAGCTCGTGCCAAGCCAGCAACTGCAGGTATTTCTTCGAGTTTTTTGGGACCAATTCCGCACTGATAACCAAGTGACTCAAGCCGTGAGTTCCATTGTTCTTGCTTGGCATCTGCTGCTCCATCGATAATTAACACACGGCCTTTCGCATAGAGCCCATACGAACGTAGCAATTCAATGGCAGCATCCATCGAATGTGCTCCCCGCTCCAATGTGACTCGATGGAGTGAAGTTTTTCTCTCCTCGCCTCGTCTTGAGCGCCAGTGAATTTCATTCGGTGGCGACCACACTTCATGCATGGGAATCCATTCTGGTAGATTTGCCTGCGTCACATAGTCCCATTCAGCGTCAAAGAGATAGGCGCCGTGGTAACCAAGACGGAAAGAGCCCGCTGAGCAAAGTTGGTGAATCGGGCGTGCTTTGGAAAGCGCTGTAAAGAAACTGCGTTCAATCTCAGAATAATCGGGTGCCGAATCAAGCACTACGATACCTTGTACATCATTCAGTGTAAATGGGATCTCGGAACTGGATTCAAGAGCTTTAATCAAACGTGAAAAAGCATGATGTGGGTGGGTGCCACCTAACTTCTTCTCGAGGGCAAGAAGAAGTGTGTCGAACTCTTTAGCACCTGGGTCTCCTTCCCAGGACCAAGGTTTATTCAATTGGTGTAAAGTTCGATGTAAGCTAAGAATGCGCTCTGTTTGGTAGGGTGACCACTTCCTTCCTTCGATGGCTGAGAACAGTAATGGTAACTCGCCCATTTCAGCCGCTTGTTTCGTATGCGCGTGGATCACTGAAAACAAGCCTGCATCGCTTCCGAACAACGGCGGTAAGCCAAGGTCGAGTGTCAGTAATTGGAGCAATCGTACCGTGGTCAAATGATGAGTTGTATCCACGGGGGAGTTGGTTTGGGCAAGTTGGAGCAATGTTTGATTGCGGCTGGCTTCATTGGGGTGAAGAACCAAAATATTCTCAGCAGAACCGCTTTCAAGTGCAGCAAAGAACCAAGGCGGAATGTTATCGCCAGTATCAATCGCTTCAAGCGTAAGTGATGCAACGTTTCCCTCCTCCATCTTGTCGCCTCAACACCACTACATCCGTCGACTGTTCTTGAAGCCTCTCGGTAGGCTCTCAGAAATGGCTGCTTGGATTTCAGAAAGGGTCGAACGGTTTTAGAGGGCGGATGCCCTTTTCGCTTTACTTTTTTTATATACTGTCGATGGGAATAAGAGGTGTGGAGTTCAAACATGAAAGCATCTTGTTCTGGGATAAATGCTCTTGATGAGCGACAGGTTAAAATAAGATGACTTACCATGTAGATATGTTGGGGCAACAAAAGCCACTGCGTTTACCTTTTTGGAGTTGGCCATGGGCCGCCCCGGTAGATGAAGTGAGCCCATGGCACCACAACAAGAATGGAGTTAATTAAGATGATAGATGATAAAAATATGGAGAAGCGAGAACTAACACAGTGTGACGAGTGCAGCAGCAAGGACCTCAAGCGCGTTCCTGAGAAGGGCGAAACTTGGTGTAACCCGTGCGGACTTGTTCACAAGGACCAAGAAATCGAAGCGAAGGACAACGGTGCAGCTCTGTTTGGAGAAGGAGCCCACTACCAAGCTGTTCGAAACGACAAGGATGTCAACCGCCGACTCGGTGGAACAGGACCCAAGATGAAGTTTGGTTCGCGTGGCGTAGTAAACGCAAGTAAGTACCGTTTTCTTGAGAAAATCGACCGCAGTTCTGTGCGCAACCCTCACCCTTTTGCACGACGCGTCAAGAGTAATATCGAGACATTGTACGGCCGCCATGCCTTGCACATTCTTGAGTTCATGGCCGAGATGTCTTGCCGCCCCTTGACGAGTGAGCAAGAGTTGGTTCGAAAGAAGCAAAGCAAATCATTGAACGCCCGCTTGGGCATGCCAAAGCAATCAATTTGTCGAAAGAAGAAAGGTATCAAAGGTACTTCTGATGAACAGAACGCTGTCATTATTGCCGCTGCTATTGTCGAACTTGCTGGAGAGTTCGGCCTCATGCCGAAGTTCGACCGCCGAGCAACAATGGAACAGGCAGGCATCGTTCCAAAGCAAATCATGAACGCCCGCATCAGCATTATTCGCCATTGGAAGGCGCGAGTAACCATGGGTTGGGCTGTAATGCCGCCTCGCAAAAGTGCAAATGACAGCCGAGAGGATGCGATTGTACAAGCAATGGAACATATCTTCGACATGCTTGGAGATCATCTTGATGAAGAGGATTTTAACCGCGTCCTGTATGAAACTGAAGCACGTCTAGCACTCTTGCAAGAAGGCACTGGTGAAGCACTCTCAATCAACATTGAAGAGCGGATGCTTGTTTCTGTTTCCGTATATGCAAGCCTCACTGCCTTTGGACTCCAGTCTGGAGCTGCTGACCTTCTTGCTGGCGTCTTCGGAGGGACCAGCAGTGGAATTCGTTCCCGATATGAAGCGTTAGTGGAAGAATCCGCTTCAGGTGAATTTCAAGATAACGGTGCTTTCGACATGAGTCAACTTTGTGGTGACTTGTTGGATGAATCTCAGGAGCAGAATGCTTTGATAGCCAAGTTCCGACTCGGTAGAGTATGCGGAAAGCGTTTCTCCTCTTCGGAATCTTAGTTTTGACCGCACTTGGGCCTACGACAAGTGTTGCAGCGCCAGCGGCATCGACCGATACCGGAATCATGTTTGGTGGGCAGTGGTTTGAAGCCAATCAATCAGGGAGTTCGACTGTCAACTTCAGTGAATTACCTCCAATCGTGGAAGTTTATACCGCAACATGGTGTTCGAACTGTGTTGATGTTGAACACGCTCTTGACGCTGTCATGAATGAAACCGGCCTGCAGCAGTACCACATTCATCGAGCGATTAACGAAGTACAAGACCCTCTGGGAAGTACTGAAATCGACCAACGCTTCTATGATCGGTATGGTGCACATGCGCCGCCGGTCGTTGTGTTTAATGGCTCAGTCATCAAGGTTGGAAGTGTGACGGATTCGGATTCATTAGAAAGTGAGTTTACTGGACTTGCTCAAGAAAATATGGATATTTCCGGCACTTCAACTTTTACTTGGAATATGACAAGCAATACAACGGGTACTGCTACATGGGCAATAGAGCCTCTTGATTTGGAATTCCCTACTGGAGCTTCGCTTCATGCATACGCCTGGATTGTTGAAGATTCGGCAAACTTCGAAGAAGGAACGAACGGTCTTGGCGATTACCCGCACGTTGTTCGAGGCATCATTGAACTTGGTGAAATCAACATGACCTCGAATCCATATGTAATGGCAGGGAGTTCGAATATCACACTCCCCCCTGCATATGACGGTGAGGATTTATCTGTTCATCTCATCTATCAATTCGACTTACCTGCTGAATCTGAGGAACCGCCAAAAGAGATTCTAAGTCCGCCGTCGGAAGAGGGGCTCAAAGAAGGGTTGCCTGCTGCTTCACTCATCGCGAGTCTCTGTGTTATCTTTGCAGCTGCTTTGACACGTAGAGATTGAACCTAAGGAATGTATTCATCTGGTCCATTGCGGCAATTCTGGTCGCGTAAGTCTTGCTCAAGTTCCCACCGAAAGGCCGCTAACTCTCTTGGTGCTTCGACCACTTCACCAAAATGCCACCACCAAGGTGGAGCGCCACGTGCTCCAAGTGTTTCTTGGGCTCTATTGAGGAGCAGCGTAAGGTCACGTCGTGCATGGAGGCGAGGGTGGTCCCTTCGAACAAAAACAATCGCATCGCCATGCCGCCCTTGCTCAACAAATCCCAAGACTGCCGAAAATCTACGGATCATTCTGCGTTCTTGTGCATTTCGAATCGTTACTGCAAGATGGCAGTTTTCAAATGCGAGCCCCCCTCTGTCAAGAACACTCATTCTGAAAGTTGCACCGATTGGATGTTGCATTAGAGCATCCCATATCCGCGGGAATATTTCGCAATATCGTCGTTCACCGTTCCGTATATCGCCGATAGGGAGTTCGTTCTCTTCACGTCCAAAGTTGCGGATATACATCCATTCGTTTCGTCCGCGGAAATGGTTGTACAAGTGGTGATGGTTTTCACTTCGACGTTCAACAGGCATTTCCTCACAGGATTTATGCCATAATTCAATGAATTGAGGATGTGGTAGAGCTGTATTAGCTGCCAAAGCATGCTCGACTAACAACTCGGCTCGAGATGTTTGTTTTGACTCATCGGCATTATCTTGCCATCTTCGACGATTATATGCGATGTTTCTTTGGAACAAATGCATCATATTCCGATTACCTGCACGTGTAGGATCTCGCCCAGGGGAATTGTCCCGCGGCAACCACTCAATTCCGATTATGCCCGAAGGTGAATGCTTTGAGGCGACTTCTTTGAACCGGTGAAGGGATTTAGTATTGAAAAGACAAAGATGCTTGGCAGTAATTCTCGGTGGAAAGCCTAATGGTGAATAGGTCGATATGTGTTGTAAAAGACTGTCTATTTTTGCTGATGTATTAATATCGTCAAGAAGAGTTAGAAGTACCGAGACAAGCGTATCACCTAAAGGAACTGCAGAATGAAAAGTACCATCATGAATACAAATTGGATGGGTTTGGCGTGAATCGAGTGAATCGATTGATTGTATGATAAAGGGGGCGCCGTGCACCCCTCTGCCAACTCGAACTTCGTAGAAATGACCAAGACGACCGATAACCAATATATTTTCATCATGAATAAAAACGCGACTCGAATTTCCATCAACCACCTCCCGTAAGAATTGGATTGAACGACGTAAGGGTGCAGCGATTTGTTGTTGTTCGTTGTTTTGACAGGTCCAATTGTACTGCAAAGCATAGAGCAACTCTCCTGCTGTTGAGGTAATCGGAGAGAGTGCGTTGGCAAGTAGGAATGCCCAAATCCCTGGTTCATCGGGAACACCTGTTTTCCTTGATGCATTTTTTTTCGTACGGACTATGAATTTGAGTTTCCCCCCATCTATGGCGAATGGCCATGAGAGTTGAGATTCATGTTGGGTGGTTGATAAATAGCTCTTCCAACGCTCAACCCAAGGAAACGCATACAATTCATTGAGACCATCTGGGTGGTGTTTGAATGCTTCAACAATATACTCGTCGAATTTTTTTCTATTTGGCGTCCCTAGCCGTTGACGGATATCATGCGCCCAGACCCCAATTGGATTCACGGTATAATTTTCAGGAGGTGTGAGATGTTCCTCTGCCATCCATTCAATCCATGTAAACAGTGCTGAAGCACCTGGTTTCTGAAGCGAGTTGCCAAGGGGCTGGCCGCGTAAGCGCCGCGGTGGTATTTGATGCGGATCAAATTGTTCGATGTTGGTGGTGTTCAACGAGCCGAATGCGACCAATAATTTAGTCAAATCCCACCCCGTGCGGGTCGATTTTGATGAAAGTACGTTGAGGAGAGAGACCATTGGAACTTCTGCTGGCATGGTTCGCCCATTGACGAGTAGGCGCCCTCCGATGAATGAAATCTGAACTCCATCATGAAGCATAAAACCGCCATGAAGATTGAGGCGTTGTAATGTGTCAAGACGTACTCCATCCGAAATCCGTTGGATAATCTCACCCATTTCTTCATTACTGCAAGGTGATTTAATGACCGGGTCAAGCGTTTCATCGGGTAACCTCGCCCATTGTACATCTTTGAGATGCATAGAGTTTTTTTGCATGTTTCGCCAGCGTTGTTGAGCAGTTTGATTCGGCCCCCCGAGAACCTCTTGGGATTGGACGTGAAGTGAGGGATCGATTTTATGAGACCATTTCTGGTTTTTTTTACCCATGATGAGTGAAGAGCAAAGATGGCATGGGCTGGCTGATGATTGATGCTCACATACTGAACAAAGAGTGTTTGGAGTATGGCTCGCCACACAATGTTTCGTATTCGAGATTATATAACTCTCACATTGCAGCAAAGGTATCTAATATGCGCTGAATATCTTCATCGGTAATATGCAAATGAACCACAATACGGCATGCGTGTGGTTGAATATCCATGACATCAATGCCGGATAGTCGTAATTGCTCCATTACCTGGGTGGCTGGGACTTCGGATTGGAAATAAACCATGTTTGTCTCTACAGTTTGCATATCCACATCAAAACCTTCAATTTCATTAATTGCTTCTGCCAATACTTTGGTCCTTCGATGGTCTTCTTCAAGCCGATCGATGTTGTTGTCAAGTGCGTACAAACATGCCGCTGCAAGGATACCTGCCTGACGCATCCCTCCTCCAAACATCTTTCTCCAGCGGTGGGCCCGTGCAATAAAGGCTGTAGAACCAACAAGTACTGACCCTACTGGTGCCCCTAATCCCTTGGAAAAGCAAATGGAAATTGAATCATAATCTCGGACCATGCGCTCAACCGAAGTTTGTGTTGCAACTGCTGCGTTGAAGATTCGGGCTCCATCCATGTGCGTTGCACAATCATTGGCTTTGGCAAGAGCAGCGATTGCATCGAGAGTTTCTTGAGGATAGCAAGCGCCTCCACCTCTGTTGGAAGTGTTTTCAACACAAACAAGTGAGCCATCAGGATAGTGAGAAAGTGAACCTGCTTGCTTCCGAATAGCGAGTTCGACGTCTTCGACTCGCATCAAACCACCATACACGTCAACTAAAGCAATAGATGCCCCACATAATGCTGCATAACCGCCGCCTTCATAGAGATAGATATGGCTGTTTTTAGCCGTAATTATTTCATCGCCTGGAGCGGTGTGGGCTCGAAGAGCAATGGCATTCGACATTGTCCCTGAAGGTACGAACAGACCAGCCTCTTTGCCACACAATGCCGCAAGGCGTTGTTCCAATTGAGTCACTGTCGGGTCATCCCCGAGAACATCGTCCCCTACTACGGCTTGATTCATCGCTTCACGCATCGATGGTGTCGGTTGGGTGACTGTATCTGAACGGAGGTCAACGCGGTCTGAAGGATAGTCACGCATACCACTCGCAAAGCGCCTCTCTTCATCAATTCGATGGAGTCGCCTTAGAGCAATTTCAATTCGCCAGTAATCTGTTCGAGGAGGGTTTCGGTTTCTGGGCCGAGTGTCAATACTGTGAGGGATCCGCTCGGGATTTGAGTATGGCCAGCATCGTGGACTAAATTCGTTGAAATCCCTGCTGCTTTTGCTTGTTTTTCGAGGGCGAGAAGATGTTCTGCATCTCGACCTTTGAGGCAGATTTTCTTTTGTCCTGTGGCGAGCCATTGTTCGAGTTTCATCGGCGCCTTTGCTCCCGTTTTCATCGTAGCCATGACCGCCCCATGCCCCACTTGAGCAGCGATTTTCCCTTTGCCCATTTTCAACCCTTGATTCACGACGCAGATCATTTTGCAAGGGTCGGTTGGCCTTTCACCAGAAGGTGCCGGAGCTGTGATTCGATGTAAAAAAGAACGGAGACCCATACGAGCACCTAGTATGGTTTCAATTCGGAAACAAGCGCATCAATCGCTCGACGTGGTGCAGGGCCAATGCCGAGTACTGTCACTGTTCCCGGAGGAACTTCGGTATGGCCGGCATCTTTCACTAAGTAAGTGACAAGACCCGCAACTTGGGCCTGTCCAGCGAGGCGTTGTAGTGTTGCTAAATCATCAGCACGTAGACAGATCTTTCGAGCGCCTGCATTCGTCCAACGCTCCACAAGACGAGCATGTGTTTTGCGGGCATTCAAGGTACAAGAAACTGCAGCATGAGAGCATTGAACAGCAAGTTTACCTGCTGACATTTTCAAATCATGGCGTGCGATAAAAACCATCGAAGGCTCATCAACCGTCGATACCATGGCCGTTCACCACCGATAATTCGAGTTCTTCAAGACTTGGTTCTTCCTCAAGCAGTCGAGTGAACCAACCACCCAGCCAGATAACAAAGGTCAAATTTCCAATCATGTGAAGGAAGTCAAACGGTAGTCCATGTCCAAGATAAATGATAAATTCTGTGAAACCGATTGTGCCGTCGAGAATCGAGAAGGAAACGACAAAATCAAACCAAAATGCAGCGACAAGAGATGCCATACATGCTCGACTGAGGTTGAAACCTGTCGATGTAACCAGCGATAATTGGGAGCCTGCGATGGCAATACTTGCCCATCCTGCTGCTTGGAATACGGTCCACAAACCATCGCCCATAAAGATGTTCGAAATCATTGCGACAAGAACGGCAAAAGCAGCACCACGTCGTGCACCCAGTTGCGCCCCAACCAAAAGTGCAGCAACTGTAACGGGTTGAACATTCGGGATCGGTTGCATTACCACTCGGAGCAAAGAGACGGAAAGAACCAAACTCAGCATGAACACTGAATCGAAAATTGGGCGTTTGGAAGGCTTGGCCAATAACCAAAAGGCACAGCCAAGCAAAACCACATCCAGTAACAGACTCGCAAGTGGTGAGAGAGCGGGGCCGTGTACGCCCATTGCTTGGAACATGATTCGACCCAAGAGGGTTGATGATTTGAGGCTTACCTAAGTTATACAGGCGTCCAACGGACTATTGAGGTGGCGTTGACATTCGAATGGTCTGCGGATATGATGCCTTTCGAACCGTCAATTGAGAATTCCCACCCCTCTCCTTCAATGCCATCTATTGAATTGACGTACCAGCCAAGTTCTGTCGATTCAGTGCTGAGTTCCAAGTCTAATTCATCGCAAGCCGCTTGGGTCAATGAAAGAACATCCTCATGACCCAGTAAACCTCCAACTGAATGCTCTTCTCCGTTGAGTTCAAAAATGACAATTTGCGTACCTAACCATGTATCAGGCCACTGTTCATTCCATTCCTCAGAAGATGGTTTTGCTGGGAATTGTTCATCAAATGCTTTCGACCATTGCGATGACAAATCTGGAAGAATGAGAACCATCATGATAAGAACCAACATACTTGAAGTTCGCAAAAACCACTCTCGCTTCCCATTTAGTAGGAAAGCACTGGATGAACCCAGCAATACAAACATGACGAAAATTAGCCCTTGAACGCCCCAATCAAAATCATTTGAAGGGAGGGTTAACTCTTCTCCGAGATTGCTGTATACTCGTACGATTCCCTGATCGTTTCCAAATACTGTGAACGTGGTCGTTCCTACTGAAAATTGGAGTGGGGCAGCAGTACCATAGCCATAGAGGCCGACATCGATGGGCGAATAAGTCAAGTTCTCTTTTCCATCAAAGAAAAAATGACCCCAATTCGATTCGGGAGTATTCGAAGGCGCTAGAATCTGGCCATCGTCAAACCAGCCGATTTCTCCATTGGTGTGGAATGGAAATTCATCAACAACAACACATATCTTTGAACATTGAAGAACTCGAACCGCTGAAGAATCTCCTGTCACAACATATGCGCCTTGTTGAATCGGTATTGCTGGAGATTGCCCGGCTGAAATCTGTTGCAGAAGTGTACCGCTTTCTAAATTGAAAAGTGCAAGAGTACTGCCTGAACCCGCCTGTGCATGAATGAGTATTCCGGCATCTGTGAGCAAGGGAGCATGTCGAATTTTACCAAGTTCAAGGTCGTGAGATATTGCAATACCTGTTCGGTCAACATGCCAAAGCTGGCCCGATTCATCGCCTAAGAAATAGCCTGTTTCACTTACAGTCACCCCATTACGCCAACCCAATCCTGTTTGTGTCCACCATTGTTGTTGGCCGTCAGCAAGACAATACTGACCGATACCTTGTCGGGTCGGTACAATAACAAACTCACCATCAAGAGCAAGTTGACCGGTTACACCCCACCCAAGAACTTCAGATTGAGTTGACCAAAGGACTTCTCCATCTGAGGAGTTGAGGGCTTCAACAAGGCCGCTGGTCCATCCAACCAATATCATTTCTGGCCATGAACCACACAGCCCCTGTCCTGCTTGAACATGGAGAAGTGGTGACATGTCGTTATTTGTCGATTCGGCGTTTGTATGCTGCCAGACCTTCTGCCCTGATACGTCAAAAGCAGTCACTGCAGGTTCATCATGCCCCGATGTTCGAACCAGAATATGTTCTCCGTCAAACAAAGGTGATGTCGAAATATAACCCGTTCCAAAATTATACTCCCAGGAAAGCGAATGCGTTTCATTCCAAGTCGTCGGGTTTTCTTGAGCGGCGATGGTTGGAACAAGAACAAGGCTGACGAACAGCAACGCCACAAAGCGTCGAAACACGAAGATCACTCCGAAATTTTCTGTATGGCTTGCCGGAGAAGTGCACTGACGACTTTGCCGTCTGCAGCACCAACAGTTTGCATTACAACGCCCATCAGAGGGCCCATTGCTGCCATGCCACGCTCTTTGACAAAGTCTGCCCGTTCGGCGACGATGCCTTCGATGACTGCACCTAAATCTCCTTCATCTGCGGGTTTGAATCCGTTTGCTTCACCATACGCAGCAATCTGTTCACTGCTTGGAGTCATGTCTTTGAAGTGTTCAATAATTTCATTAATGGATTCTCGAGTAATGAGTCCGGCTTCCTTAACGGCCATGATGTTCGCACAAAGTTCTGGGTCTGCTGTATCGTTTTCCAACAACACACTTGCCCAACCTTTGTGTGGTAATTGAGGTGCATATTCGACAAAAATATCATCTAACTCTCGGGCCAATAATTGGCTTGCTTGATCATTCGAGACTTCATATTCAGAAATCCGTTCACTTCTTTCGCTATCAGTCATTGGCAGTGATTGAAGCGTTTCTTGCCATCGTTCTGAACTGAGCATAAAAACGGGTACATCGGTCTCTGGATACATTCGTGCACCGCCCGGTAAAGGCCGCATAGGAGTGGTTGTTCCATCTTCAGGAGCGCCTTTCTTAATCACGACATTTCGAACTTCTTGTGCGGTTCGGTGCCAAGCCATACGCGTCCGGGCAAGGACACTTTCAAGCGCTAATTCAGCCTGCCAACGTGGTGCTAAACACAGAATAAAGCCATCATCCGAGGTGAGGGAAAGTTGAGTTCGCACCGCATCTACATGCTCGGTCTCAATTCCGTAAGCAGGTAATTCATCAGAATGGAACACGCCTTTGACGCCTGCAAGTTTTGCTGCACCAGCTAATTCTCGTCCAAGTCGAGGCATTTGAGCCCCTTCTTTATCGGGAGATTTTTCACCAAACTTACCCGCAAGACCCGGGAGTGGGAGTGCAAGCATGGTAGAACTTTGTTCCAGGCCGGCTTGGACCATCTTTGATTCACATGAGGTGAAACATTCACTCACATCTTCCAATACAAGAGGAAGGTGATGTGCGACCGCTTGTGCTACTTCTGCTTCGAGTGTTGCATCGTCACTTCTACGATCAGGAGGGAGCGCAGACAAGGAAAGTTGAGCCCGTAAATCATTGGCAAGGCGGTAGAAATGTAATTGACGAGACATCTCAAGACGAATGATTCGAGGAATCCAAGATAAATCCTGGCAGCCCTTGATTTCAACACGGTCGCCGCAGGCCAAAGAAACATTGAGATCTTGACGAATACTTCCGAGACCTCTGCGAACTTTTCGTGTTTGGCGTAAACACCTTCCAAGCGCCATCGAAGTTTCTTTTGCGTGTTCTGGAGTCTGGACATCAGGCGCAGTTGCGATCTCAATCAATGGCAAACCCAATCGATCTAAGTTGTAAATGACTTGTTCACCATTACCTGTTGAAATGGTATCGAGTTTACGAGCACTGTCTTCTTCGAGACATAACACATCAACGCCCACAGGGCCTGTTTCAGTTTGGAGAACACCATCGATTGAAATTAATGATGTACGTTGAAACCCACTTGTGTTCGAACCATCTACCACGGTCTTCCTCATCGTTTGAAGAAGTGTGACGGGTTTGGCATCAAGTAGTGCAGAGACGGTTAAAGCGATTGAAACTGCTTCCTCATCATGTGGGAGAGGTGGTTGTTCATCCAGTTCAATCAAACCCGAATTCGGTGATTGGACATAGATAAAAGAACGATTACGACGAGTTTCAAATCGTGCGGCTACATCGATTGCTCCACCCTCGCCTCGCGCAGCTCTTAGGCGGCGCTGGTAACGGTTCCACTGCTCTGGTACAGTGTCAATAGTGACGTCATAAAGAACACCTGGTTGGCGTGAATGGAGTTTCCCGGTAGCGAGTTGTTGATGGACTTCAATGCCGCACATGAAGCCCAATTGTGGAGGGTCAAGCGCAGTGGCATCATCGACATCGCCGATTGGCTCAGTGCGAATTGGGTCGGCCATATTATGCCGGAGTCGTTCATCCTTCAAGACTACAACCCTTCACATTCAAGCAATTTGTAAAGTATCGTAACCCGATGGG
>Ga0308019_10000196_pt1 | contig 37140 bp, 17 predicted proteins | sample Neamet284_FD_203135 | JGI IMG/M metagenome (GOLD analysis project Ga0308019, IMG submission 203135) | Marine microbial communities from water near the shore, Antarctic Ocean - #284 | ecosystem: Environmental > Aquatic > Marine > Unclassified | place: Southern Ocean | collected 2014-10-01
CCTCCGCTATAGGTGGCAAAGCAAGAGTTTGAGTAGGTAATACCATCACATCCGCAAACTGGCTCAAAGATTTCGGGACAAAATACGGTGGGGTCGATTTGATTTGCATCAATGCATGTTGGTGGTTCGTAACCATCAACACCTGGATTATTATGAATAAATGTCCAGCTTCCCCATGGAGTAGGATCACCTGTTTCCCAATATATCTGGTCTTCAAATAAACAATTAATTGAATTACCATTAGTCGGCAAACCCTGACTAATATTCCAATTATCCAAATTAGCCGAATCATTTACAAAATGCACTGTAACATTTATTGTATCAGAAAGTGACCAACTATGACCAAAAGTAACCGTTGACTCATCTACTAAAGTGTCTTGATGTACTATGTTTCCTTGTTGGTCTGTAAACTCCCACATAAAGATATTTTCTGTTTGGGGATGAGTCAAATATTGACCTGAATGGTAAATGTTGATCATGGTTTCTTGAGAACCAACATTTACAGACATACCTAACATATCACAAGGAACGGCTGTTACTTGTGCTTGCATTACATGAGAAAAACTCAGTAGAGTTGCGAATGCTAAAAGAACTATTTTCATCGTTACATATGTTAGATTGGCTTAAATGCCATGTTGTTATTATAAAGATACGATTACAAAGAACATCATTATTCTCAAAAAACACTTCACGCTTAGGGGTGAATGATACATGTAAGATGTCAAGTCCTTGATTTATTTGTCAAAAAACAACTGATAATAAATATTTTATCAATTCTGTCTCTCACAAATATTCATGGCGGTGTGCAACAGGGATATTTTCTTGTACTTCGTTTCTTTGATTCCGAAATACTCATACATCCTCCTCAATGACGACCCGATGCCATCGACGCTAAGGTGGGCTATTTCCGAAATGCCTCGATTAGTAATGGACGGATTTTCCAACAGTATGTTGAGCACTTTACAATCGGTCTCATTTAAGGTGCGACCTATACTCTGATTCAGGAGGTCGAAGTCCAGCACGAGTCCCGAGAACTCAAAGGCCATGTTTTTTGTCTTTTTGCTACGAAGGACATGTATTTGGGACAATAGCTTATCGCGTCTGTCCTGGTGACGCCGTTGTATTTTCACGATGTAGGTGATGAGAAATCCAATCATGACCACAAACCCCAACACAAGGCCGACTATCGTTTTTAGCTGCTTGATTTCCTGGAGGCTTCGTTCTTGTTCGCCTGCCCATTTGACTGTCTCAATCTGATGCTCCACGTCCTTTTCATAGGCTGCCCTAAGCACAGCTAGACTATGCTTCTCTGTCTGCAGACTGTCATCATACAGGACGAATGACTCGTACATTTCCAATGCCTTGGACTCTTCACCCAGTACTTTGTAAGCCTGATAGAGCAGGTGGAACAACTTACTTTTGGATTCATACCCTATCTGCGCCAACAATTCTTGCTGATTCTCACTCGCCATCCGAAGGGCTTCGGTGGGGTCGGATGGCAGGGTCAACTTAGCGATGCTGAGTAAACATTCCAGCTCATCGCCTCGGGCACCCAGTTCGCGATACATCTGCATGGCTATGATCTGGTGTTCCAAGGCATCGTCTAGCGCGCCCAATTCCTCTGACAGGGCAGCCATGTTCTCATGACAACCCGCAACAAAGAAGCCTTTTGCCTCCCTTTCGAGCGTTGTGAGTGCTGAAGTGTAGAGGGCGGAGGCCCTATCGTAGTCCTTTAGTTTAAAGGCACACCACCCCATGTTGAGTTCGAGAAGGCCAGGAAAATAACCCATGTCCTGCGCATCTGAAATTTCCTCCTGCAACATTACAAACTGATCCATGGCTAGTGTATAATGGTCGATGAGCATGAAGACATTGCCCAGGGCCATTCGCATGCGGCGCGCCCTGTCTTTATCACCAGCGTCAGCGAAGAGTTCCATGGCCCGATTGAAATGGCGCACGGCTTCGACGTATTGGTTCAACTGAACGTGTACATTACCCCGGTTCCCATATACGCTGCCGAGCCTGGCGGAGTCGCCGAGGGAAATGGCCACCTGTTCGGCATGACCAAAGGCGATGAGTGCATCCGCTGTACGCCCCTGTTTTTCGAGCAGGCTGGCTATCCGATTGTGCGCGGAAAACAAAACCAGAGGGCGATCAGTACGCTTGGCCAGTTCGCGCATCTCCCCGAGGTAATAAAGCACCGTATCCGGGTAGGTTTGATAAAACGCAATGTGGAGTTCTTTGACGGCTTCCAAGCGCTCATCAGCCCCGAGGGAAATGTCATTCCAACGCTCAGCGAGTGCGGAAAAATCCTCCATGTCCTTTCGTTGTTGATCCAACTGGGCAAAAGCCACAGAGACAGTTAGCATCATAATGAGCGAGCAGGATATTCTTAAAATGGAAAAAAGGCGCACAGTTCGTTAGAATTAGATCGTAATCAACTCAATAATTAGGATATTGATTTAACGTTAGTTGATCTGAAATTTTTAAAAAGAACAAATATAGAACGGAGTTCAAAAAAAACATCGCGTCTAGAGGTGCAAAGTCCATATGGTAGAGCAGAGAGGCTGGAAGTCGAAACAATTCGACAACGATCTCAAGAAAATTTTAGACAAATTCAATCCTGAAAATCAAGACCAAAAAATCTAAATGTTATCTTAAAAGATAACTTTGGTGGAGAAGTGGTGCGGAAAATCCGATAAGTTTAAAGTGAAAGGACAATCAAAATTTTGTGCTTTAATTTCTTTTATAAAAAAATTGATGTTTGAGCCCAAGCTCAACATTTCCAAGCAAAAGTCTACCGCCCCAAGCAGGAGAGTTTGAAGTTGATAATTCGCTCCAATCTCTGCTTGAATAATTTTGTACTCCAAATCTGGAAGAAATATCAATATTCCATGTTGGTGCAAATTGATAGCTCATGTATGTTCTTAATGTTGGAAGTAAATACAGTTTTAAAGATGACACATTCTCATTACCATAATCTGATATTATTCCAAAATCTTCAAAAGCTTTTCCAGAAGCATTTGATCTGATTTGGGCTAGAACACCCACCCCAATTCCACCAGAAAATCTATTCCTTAGAAAACTTTTTTGCCATTCTATCGGTATTGAAATAGAATGAAAACGATTGTGATGAATGACTCTTCTTAATGATGTTTGAGTTATGTCTACTGAACCATATGAAAATTGAACTGTGTCTCCTGTTATTGCATTAATGTCAACTGAAATTAGTTGATTTTGTAATGTTGTTATGGAGGTCTCTTCATGTTCATAATCTAACCTGTGTATGTATTCATTCCAACCTAATCCAACACCCCAAGATTGACTGAGAGCACTAAACTCAATCATACAGCCTGCGCCAAGACTCCAATCTCCCTTTATATAACTATTAAATTGCGACAATTCACTGTGTTCCGAGTCTAGGTAATTGAAATCACTCCATGTCGTCGAAGCAAATATTCTCACGTTAAAAGATGAAAAAACCGAAACCTTCTCCTCGAAGATAGCGGTGCCTAAAATTTCATTCGGGTAATTCGATTTTATCATCTTTGGGTTAAGCGTTTTTAATATCAATGATGTCTGATCATTCTCCATTAAGCTTGCTATTTGAATTGTGTTTTCTAAAATGACATCTTTCTGGTCTGTTCGATCGCTTTCAAATATTGCTTTTTCTCTTGATTGGTTTTCTATACTTGGTGAAGGGTTATCTGTAATCTCATGAGTTATTGACTCATTTGTAATTCTTGTGGCTTTTGTTTCGTAAACTGAAGTCTGCTTTTCTTGCGTTGACTCTGTCTTACTTGTATTTGAGGGCTCGTTTCTGTCTAAAGCTTTTCTTTCGTTTTGATTGACGGTTTCTTTTTCTGTCACCCCTGTCGTTCTATTTTCCGCGCTATTTGAGCTGTTGAAGATAAAATAGCTTGAGACAATAGCGGTTAAAGAGAAAAACATAGCAGCCATGCTTCTTTTAAATAACTTGGAATTGAAAGCCTTTAAAAAAATTGTCTCATATGTAGACCTCGGAGCACTTACAAGCTCTTTCTCTATAGAGTCCCATAAATGATCCTTTTCTATTTTTGTTGAATGGACCTTCTGTTGGAATAACTTTTGTCTAATTATTTTTTCTAAATCAATCATGCGTTTGTCTATTATACATTAACTAATTTCTCAAATGAGTGCGGCCCAACACTTGTTCGAACCCATTTTCGCGCTCTTGTTAATCTTTGACGTGAAACTTCTTCTGTAATTCCTGACATGACTGCAATTTCACGATGACTATATCCCTCTATTACAAACATTGAAAAAACGAGATATAAATTTGTAGGCATCTTTTTAAGTTGAGCAACAACCTCTTCAACAGTCATTAATTCTATAGCATTCGGCCAGGTTATTTCATTGAAATTATTTGTGTCTTCAAACTTCATTTTCGTTGATTTATTATTATGGGTAATGGCTGTATTTACTGCTATTTTGGATATCCAAGTCATTATTCCACCTTTATTTGCGTCGTATCTTTTTAAATATTTATATATTTTGATATATGTTTCCTGGAGCACATCCTGAATGGAGTCTTGATGAAATAAGTAGCGAGAGATTGTAGCGCGTAAATATGGCAATGTTCGCTCATAAAATTCTCTTTGTGATTTCCTGTCATTTTTGACGCAGTCTTCTATAAGATGTATGAATGCTTCATTGTCTTTCATTTAGTTGTATCAAATAAGGGCCGGTATTTTAGGGTACCATTACAAAATTTAATGCTAAACATCCATATTCATCCATTACCTGATATATATAAAACCCTGGATAAAGGTCTGAAATTATTATTATGTCATTCTTCTCACTTATGTTTCCTGATTGAACAAGCTCTCCGTTATAAGATGAAATTGTCCAATTATAAGGACCTGTTCCACCATCAATGTAGAATTGTATAGACCCTTCCGTCACATCATCATTCGGTGTTATCTGTAGGTTTTGTATAACGAGTTCACAATCTCCAATTTCAACGCATTCACACTCGATATTAATAATCCCCCAACCATTTTGGCATTCGTCTCCGTAATCTCCTGCCTGAGCTTGACAATCCCATTGGGAATTGATGGTTTCAACATTTACGTTAAAAATTTCTGTGCAGCCTAAAGAGTCTGAAATTTCTAACTGATAACTTCCAATTGAGACGTTATTTAGTATAGGACCTGAGCTTACAACCGTTTCTCCGTCAAGCCAATCATACGTATATGGGCCCTCCCCTCCTGAAGCTATGGCTTCTATAAAACCATTGATGTTGCCATAACCGTTGTGCATCACAATTATAACCTCCAAATTACATGTAAGATCAACTTCACATTCACACAAAGAATTAACTGTTCCTATACTTAGATTCTCATTTATATACACCTGACATGTGTCTTCAAAGTTTAATTGAAGTTCATCGCAGTCATATACCCAAATGGTTTCCGTTTCGAAAACTTCTTCTTCTATGACTATTGTTTCATCTAAATCCTCTTTTGTGCATGAAAAAAAGCTTATCAAAAGCACCATAAAGAAAACTTTACGGCCTAGGTCTACCCCATTTAACGAATAATAATATTTTTCTCTTCTCAAAAACATTGTGAATGTATGCTTCGCCTTACGTGTTTATGGTCCTATTATAACGACAACAAGGCGCCCATAACCTTTTTCAGATTGTGGATGCCGTGCCGTTGTTATTGTTATTTATCATCTATTAATGATCACCCTAGATGTCACGCTTCTACTTCCTTGATCCATTTTAAGAAGATACATTCCAGGATTAACGTCATCAATATTCATGCTTAACTGTTCACTTTCAGAAGAAGGAAACCATGACTTAAAACTGACGGCTTTTCCAGTAATATCGATTAGTTTGCATGTAATCTTTTCATTGCTTTCTCCAAACCAGTTCATATTTATTTCGTTTCCAGTTGTAGGGTTGGGGAAAACCTCAAATACAAATGAAGTGTTTTCTTCGTCTATTGAGCTTTGGGAATCTTCATCGCCATTGATTATCGTAATCGTAAATCCATCTTGAAGTCCGTTGTCCCAACCTAATGAATCGACACCTATTGTTGAACAATATGTATTTGAGCATTCTTCTAACTCGTTAGAAACGGTCAAACATATTTCATAGGGTCCGTTTGATTCATAAGTCCAAACAGGAAACGGGTCAGAACTTCCTCCTTCATCTCCAAAACTCCAATAATATTCATTTGACTCATCGTAATTCCATAAGTAAACAAACAGCGCAAAAAGAACCGCCTCTCCATCCTCTTCATTAATAGCTTGATCGATTGTAAATAACGCCTCACAACCTCCTATTTCCATATCTTCTATACACTCACAATCTTCATCAATGATTCCCCACCCACCCTGACAGGGGTCACCAACATTCATGCTTAAGTTAGGGCAGTCCCATTCGAGGGTGTCGACACTAAAGAGAACTTCTTCATTGCCAAACGCAACGCAGCCATTAAAATCAGTAGCCTGAACAAAGTAGACTCCCGCAACACAGTTGTCAAGTACCGCATCCGTACCTATAACCTCCCAGGCCCATGCCTCCCATTCATAACTGTAAGGAGGAGTGCCTCCCGATGCGATTGCTTCAACTGAACCGTTTCCTGTGCCATCATCGTTAGTAAGTAGGTTGGTGCTCACCTCAAAATCTCCACACCCTTGTATTTCAACACATTCACAATCTTCGTTGATTTCACCAAAAGCTCCGTTATTTGTAGTGCACCAGTCACCTATGTTTCCTCCCAATTCAGGGCAGTCAAAATCATTGCCTCCATTTTCATAGCAATAAGTGCCAGGATCGGGGCAATCGGCAAGGGAAAACATGACTGCGCAAATGGTCTCGTAGGTGTCTGCCCAAACAAGTCCTCCTTCGCTTGTGTTGGGCCCCACCAGATTTCCATCCACGTACCATTCCCAGCCTCCGAAGGCTCCGCTGGGGATAATGACGTTAAAAGTGGTTAGTGAATCATTTGACTCGTCCGCGTCGACGTACCATTCACAATCCATGCCCCCACCACCATTTCCCGGATCCCATGTGCCATCCCAATCATTCGCTTCTATCCAGCCCCAAACTTCATTGCATGCTTCCTCGTCGCCAGCCATTGCTGCCGAGATGCTTTCCGCAAGGCCGCAGAACATCCAAAGTTCAGGGTTGTTCTGGTTTCCGCATTCCATGAGCGCGTACACTAGAAGAGATGCGGGGTCAAACCAAGTGGAATCAGTACCAGGGAGATAACCTTCCAAGCAATTTTCAGGTTCGATGTATTCGACGCAATCGCAATTTTCATCAACAACTCCCCAACCTCCTTGACACGAGGATCCAACGTTTGCATTTAAATTGGGGCAGTCCCATAGTGGCTCACCTCCTTCTCCGCAAGTAAGCTCCATGGCAAAGTCCATTGTGACAACTCCTGAGGAGTCTAATTCACCATTGTAAGAAAGTGTTACTGGAGGGATAATTGTTGTTTCGATTTCCTCTATGTTACCCATGTTATATGAGCAAACCTGAGTAATAAAAAGGTCAAAGACGTCGACGTTTTCACCAAAAGTTAAGCTGGTTTCCATCGTTGTACCTCCAATAAATAATGGAATTGGATTGTTTGGGTTTGGCCCCTCAGCTCCCACGATATACGCAGGGCTTGTTTCAATGTATACTTCCATCATCATGAAGTCTGATGTGTTTATGCTAGTATTGGTGAGCTCTAGGTTTAAAATCGTCGAGCTTTGTGCGAAACTGAATGTTGTAATTAGGAATGATAAGGCAAGGGTTACATAACGGTTCATCATATTGAATGTTTAATTAGTGATAAATTTGTTTACATCTACTTATACTGTCATAAAACAAATTTGTGACATCTAACTGAATGATTGATCTGATTTGATGATTTTTTATCGTTTTAAATTCTGCAAACAATAAATGTATAACAAAAAACCATCTAATTACATAATGTGGGTTATTCTGTGGAGCAGAGAGGCGGGAAGTCGAAACATTTTGACAACGATCTCAAGATAATTTTAGACAAATTGAATCCATAAAATCAAGAACAAAAAATTTAAAAGTTATCACTAAAGATAACTTTGGTGGAGCCGGGGGGAGTACTTGGGATGAAAAAGAAAATCCCAACACGAATGAACGGATTGGGATAACAAAAACATACAGGCGAAAAAGAGCGAAAGTACACCCCGCCGGCAACTCATCACAGCATAGGATTCAGCTTGCTTCGCAAGACACAACAACTTCACCATCCTCAACCTGAAGCGAGCTTCGGTTGAGACTGGTTTCGTCGCTGACACGCCTTTGGCGTGCTGAATCACTTTTGTGATTTCGTGGAGAAGAGAGGCGGGAAGTCGAAACATTTCGACTACGACCTCAGAAAATTTTAGACAAATTGAATCGATGAAAATCAAGACCAAAAAATCTAAATGTTATCTTAAAGATAACTTTGGTGGAGCAGAGAGGCGGGAAGTCGAAACATTTTGAGGAGGATTTGGGATTGGCTTCTCTTACCCCCACTCACAGTAGTATGAGGGGGTAAGAGAACTAATCAAATTCCTGTTATTCTACTTCTAAATGGATTCCCGTATGCATTGAATTTCCAGCACCATCTTCTGCCACCATTTCTAAATGATATTCTCATGAAGTTACATCTAAAGGGACCATCATTTCAATGGAAAAACAAAAAAGACGAAAACATATTTTTCATTTATAAAAATTACAATACCGAGATTATTTTAAGTTTTGTCAGAATATAGATAGGACATCTAGTCCCAAAATTTAGTTTTACTTGAAGCATCAAACTAAGTATATTAACAGATCATATTCTAAATTAGTTGTCTATTTTTGAGATATGTTTAAAATACTTCCAACACTATTGATTCTTACGATAACTGGACTATCAGGTGCTTTTACTCATACTCTAAGTCAAACCGACACAGAGTTTTGGTTCGTCGCTCCTGAAGTATGGGCAGGGCATGGTGATAGCCCTATATTGCTGAGATTTGCAACGTTTGACGAGGCCGCTTTGATCACGGTAGAACAACCTGCAAACCCGAATTTCCCCACACAGACATTGAATGTTGATGCCAATTCTGTCTATTCATTGGATCTAACGACTTGGTTGAGTCAAATCGAAAACAAGCCTGCCAACAGTATTCTGAATTTCGGATTACATATCACCTCAAACACTCCAGTAACGGCCTATTACGAAGTAAACCAAGGGAACAACCCTGACATATTTGCACTGAAAGGTTCCCATGCACTGGGAACAGATTTTGTTGTGCCATTTCAAATGTTCTTAAACAATGGCTACACTCAGTCCACCTCATCTTTCGACATTGTTGCTACCGAAGACGGAACCATTGTAACCATCACACCTCAAAAACCAATCACCGGACATCCGCCAAACGTCACATTTAACATCACACTAGATGAAGGCCAAACATGGAGCGGTAGGGCTACCTCAGTAAACGCCGACCAACATCCTTCTGGCACGACAGTAACAGCCAACAAACCCATTGCAATCACCATGAGTGATGATTCAGTCAATGGAACACCTTATGGTGGATGTGCAGATATCATGGGAGATCAAATAGTTCCCGTAAACATTGTAGGGACCGAATACATTGCGATCAAAGGTAATCTGAATGGTCCTGACAAAGTCTTCATTGTTGCTACTGAACCAGGTACAACTGTGAGCGTGAATGGAAATATGACAACCACTTTGCCAACAGTTTCTTCTATGTACACACACACACTAACAGAGCCTTCAGCATACTACACAACCAATTACCCAGTGTATGTATTGCATTTAACGGGGTTCGGTTGTGAAGTTGGCGGAGCGCTGCTCCCTCCCATAGTGTGCACTGGTTCACAAGAAGTTGCATTTGTACGTTCCACAAGCGAATTCATTGGATTAAAAATTCTTGTGCCATCTGGGGGCGAAAGTGACTTTACCTTTAATGGAAATACAACAGATATAGTGGCTGGGGATTTTAACAATGTCCCAGGAACAGATGGTGAATGGAAATTTGCAAACATTACGGCCACTAACTTTGTTCCAACACTTCAAGCATCTCGGCTTACAAATTTAACTTCCAATTTTCATTTGGGAATCATAAACGGAGGTGCCAGTTCTGGAACTCGTTATGGGTATTTTAGTAATTATGCTGAGCAAGCTTACGTTATTGAAGTCACTGACAACACACTTTGTGAAGGACAGGAACTAAATTTGTTAGCTAATACTCTTATTGGCGCCTCTTATGACTGGACGGGCCCCAACGGGTTCACTGGCCAGGGAAATCCATTGGGTTTTGGAGAGATTGACATTACGAATACTGGAGAATACATCGTTTCTGGATTTATTGGCTCCTGCCCTATCGATAACGACACCCTTGACTTATTCGTATACTCCATTCCCGAACAACCTTCCATATTTGGTGACCCTTTGTTTTGTGAAGAAGATGTGTTGACTTTAAGTACTGACCCTCTTGAAGATATTACTTACCAATGGATAGGTCCCAACGGGTCACTTCCAAACAGTTCGTCCATTTTCATTGAAGATTCTGGCAATTATTCTCTATCAATAAACAACAACGGATGCTTTTCTCCTGTGACCAACTATACTGTTAGTATTGTTGAATATTTGACAGCTCAGATTGATTCAGACTCTTTGATCTCATGCGCTGGAGAATCTGTTTTGGTACAATCCTTGAATAATTCTTCAAGCTTTTTGACTTGGTCAGGTCCCTTTGGCAACATCCTAGGCAATGAGACGGGTTTGGAACTGACAAATGTGCAAACTGATGAAACCGGATGGTACCACCTTAATGGAACAGCGGACGGCTGTGACTTAGGACCCGACTCAGTCTGGATTGAAATTATCGCCCAACCCGAAATCACATCGCTTACCGCTCCTCCTGTTTGCATTGGAAATGAAGCTGTTCTTACAGCAACTACAAACATTCCAGATTGTTCATTCATATGGTACAGTTCTGATGGGAATCCGATTGGTTCCGAAAATCCACTTTTGATAGAAAATGCTTCAATCGATGACATACAGACATATGCTTGCCTTGCAGAATTCTGGACATGCTCATCCTCGATAGAAATGGTTGCTTTGGATGTCGTTGAGCAATTGCAATTATCGATAACTAACTTTGCAGGCAATGAGGTTGACGAATTTAATCTGTGCTCTGGAGAAGGCTTCACAATAAACGCAGAAGGTACTAACGAGATCGATTGGCAATGGAATATCCCAGGTGGAAACACCTCTTCTAGTAACGTATGGTCTGAGAGCAACGTGCAGGAATCCGATAACGGTTGGTATATTTTAAACGGCTATATCGGCAACTGCCCTATGCTCTCTGACTCTGTATATTTATCAGTACTTCCAACACCCAACATCCCTGATATTTCTGAGCTTGATCCCATATGTGAAGGCAGCAACATTAACTTAATTGCAACAACAAATTTAGATGCTTCCATTATTTGGAATCAAGCATTTTATGGAACTTGGGAGGGAGCAAATTGGGAGTTAATAGACACGCCTTTGGAGGGAGATGGCATCTACAGTGCTTACGCCCTCTTAAACGGGTGTGCTTCGGCTGTGACATCTGAGTATTTGGAGGTAGTTCCTTTGCCAGAAATTGAGTTGAATGATTTCGGAACTTTGAAGGTTTTTCGGTGTCCCGGAGGTTATGCATTAATCGAACTTCCTGAATATGACCCAGCTTACAATTCCAGTTGGACTTTCACTGACCTCGATGGAAATACTATTGATTTCGAAAGCGGATCGATGATTGAAACAAATGAAGATGGAATATACCAGGTAATTCTGGAAACAGGTTTACCATGTGATTTAGTGGCATCTGGAGCTTTTGAAGTAGAGACGCATGCCTGTGAGATGATTATACCCAACGTTTTCTCTCCAAATCAAGATGGTCGTAACGATAGTTTTTTTATACCACACCTCTCTTTCTTTCCACAAAGCACTTGTTCCATATATAACCGCTGGGGAAATGTAGTTTATGAGTCTTCTAACTTCGGAACCTCTTCAGGCTGGCAACCCACTGAAGAAGAAGCAGTAGAAGGAACTTATTACTATGTAATTTTAATCACCAGGGATAGCGAGCAACTGCTAATTGAAGATCAGTTTGGGGCTAGAGAAATCACTGAAGCTGGTCCTGTGCAATTGACCGGGAGTTTAATGTTAGTTAGGTGACATTGGAGCTAGCTGAAATAGTCCAAAATATCACTTCTAAGAACGACCACGGCTTTTGCAAACAAGTCTATTTTACACTTATATAGGTAAATGCTTTAATTTAGCTATCTATTCCAAGACATGGTTAAAACACTTCCAGCACTCCTGATTATTGCACTAACTGGACTCTCAGGGGCTTTTTCTCATACTCTAAGTCAAACCGACACAGAGTTTTGGTTCGTCGCTCCTGAAGTATGGGCAGGGCATGGTGATAGCCCAATATTGCTGAGATTTGCGACGTTTGACGAGGCCGCTGTGATCACGGTAGATCAACCTGCAAACCCGAATTTCCCCACACAGACATTGAATATTGATGCCAATTCTGTCTATTCTTTGGACCTAACTAATTGGTTGAGTCAAGTCGAGAACAAGCCTGCGAATAGCATTCTAAATTTCGGCTTACATATCACATCAAACTCCCCAATAACGGCTTATTACGAGGTAAACCGATTTAACAACCCTGACATATTCGCACTTAAAGGTTCAAATGCACTGGGGACAGATTTTGTTGTGCCTTTTCAGATGTACCTGAACAATAGTTACACTCAGTCCACCTCGTCTTTCGATATTGTTGCTACCGAAGACGGCACCCTTGTAACCATCACACCTCAAAAACCAATCATCGGACATCCTGCAAACGTCTCATTTAGTATCACACTTAATGAAGGGCAAACTTGGAGCGGTAGGGCTACCTCGGCAAGTGCCGACCAACATCCTTCGGGAACCATTGTGACATCCAACAAATCAATAGCAATCACCATGAGTGATGATTCTGTCAATGGAACACCCTATGGTGGATGCGCAGATATCATGGGAGATCAAATCGTTCCCGTTAACCTTTTGGGAACGGAATACATTGCGATCAAAGGCAATCTGAATGGTCCGGACAAAGTCTTCATTGTTACCACTGAACCTGGCACAACCGTGAGTTTAAATGGCAATGTGGAAGCCACCTTACCAGCAGCTTCTTCTATGTATACACACACGCTAACAGAGCCTTCAGCATACTACACAACCAACCACCCAGTGTATGTATTGCATTTGACTGGATTTGGCTGCGAAATTGGCGGAGCGCTGCTCCCTCCCATTGTTTGCACGGGTTCACAAGAAGTTGCATTTGTCCGTTCCACCGACGAATTCATTGGATTAAAAATCCTTGTCCCATCTGGTGGTGAAGGTGACTTTGCCTTTAACGGAAATACAACAAATATAATGGCGGACGATTTCAGCAATGTTCCAGGAACAGAGGGGTTATGGAAATTCGCAAACATCACGGCCACCAATTTTGTTCCAACACTGCAAGCGTCTCGGCTAACCAATTCAACCTCCAATTTTCATCTGGGAATTATCAACGGTGGAGCAAGTTCTGGAACTCGCTATGGCTATTTCAGCAATTATGCCGTGCAATTTCAAATTGAAATATCTTCCAATTATGAATCCCTCTGCGTGGGAAGTGATTGGAGTATCGTTCCAGATCAGACCATCGGTGATGGGTCATGGGTTTGGGAATTACCCAATGGCACAATTTCAACAGGATACTTGTTAGAACTGAATGACCTGAATGAATCAGAAAGTGGTTGGTATATCTTGGGAGGAAATGCAAATGGATGTGTCGTGCAGCCCGACTCCATTCAGTTAGAAGTAGTTGCGCCAACAGATCTAGCGTTTGACATTCCTGACATCATTTGCAGCAACGGTGACCCCATTGAGATTGGTATCAATGTAACAGGGTCTGGTTTGTGGTCTGCTACATGCGGCACATGTTTAGATGAAGATTTAGGCATCTTTGATCCAAGTATGAGTACAGATGGCTCGTTTGAGATCACTTATGAGTCTCTGGAAATTTGTGAAGAAACATTGAGCGAATACATTGTAGTAATAGAAACGCCAAGCCCCTGGTTTAATTCTCCAATTACAGATTGCGAAGGAGAAGGAAATGTGCAATTGATCGCGGAATTACCTCTTGGTGTGTGGAGTGCAAATTGCGCTTCATGCGTAACGGAGGACGGCCTATTCAACACAGAATCTGCAGGCACTGGCAATTGGGATATTACATATTCGTTGTCAGGGAATTGTCCTGCAACGTATACGGGGATATTCGAAGTAACTGATAATATTAGTTCTGCATTTTCGGCCGTTGAAACTTTCTGTGTAAATGACGAAGTCTACACATTTATTCCTGTCGTACCTGGTGGCAATTGGTCTGCGGAGTGCTCTAATTGCATGAGTGGTTCAAGTTTCTCACCTTCTTTAGCTGGAACAGGTGATCAAATTGTCACCTATTCCATCCCAGGGCAATGCGGTACAGATACCACTCTTCCTATTACCGTGTTATCACTACCTGACGCGGCATTTACTTACACACCTTCCTCTGGCTGCATTCCTCTTTTTATCGAATTGACATCGCTCACAACTTCGGCTATGTCAATGTGCCAATGGGGCTTGGTGAACGCTACTGGAGAAACACAATGGGTGGAAGATTGCGAAGATTCCTTTTTGTTAATAGAGGAACCTGGTTGCTATGACTTGGTGCATCAAGTCATAGCTGAAAATGGTTGCAGTAATTCCAACATAGTGGAGACTGCTATTTGTGTAAATACACCACCTTCTTCTGAATTTATGTATACCCCAGCACACGCAAGTATCTTCGACTCTTTCATGACTGTCTGGGCTATCGATTCCCTTCCATCCAATCAGTTTGAATGGACAATCGATGGAATAAGCATGGATTCAAGTAATCAGTACCAATTGGAAATGACGGACATCCCCTCAAATCCCTTCAACCTCTGTTTGGAAGTTAGTGTTGAATTTGACTGCTCTACTTTTACCTGCAATACAATCACACTAAGCGAAGGACTTACAGCATATGCTCCCAACGCTTTCACACCAGATCAAGACGGAATAAATGATGCCTGGCGCATTGTTTGCGGAATGGATGTGCAATCAATAGAAGTGAGGGTTTTTGACCGGTGGGGTAATATCGTTTTTGAAACTTCCGAAATCGACCATTGGTGGTTAGGTAACATCCAAAACGGGAGCCATTTCGCATCCGATGGAGTATACCAATGGGACGCTGTTTTGCGTGATGGAAAATTCGGTGTGCAGCATCTGCAAGGCCATGTCACTTTAATTCGCTAAACATATAGTATAAAATAGCCACAGTGAATATCTGAATATTAATCGTAAATTTTAAGGAGTTTAGGGTGGAGCAGAGAGGCCGGAAGTCGAAACATTTTGAGGAGGATTTGGAATCAGCTATCAAACATTTAGATGTTATTTATTAAAGGGTGCAACACTCTAAATTATTTTCGATTTCAACATCACCAGCCTCTTAGACCGCATCTTATGTTCAGCTATAAACAAAGAAAGGGAGTCTAAGAAATCGTTATATTAGCAGATGAACAACATTGAATTGTATATGGGTGTTATGCACCATAAAACATTCTTGAAATAGTTATGTTTGATTGTAAACTACATTGTACTGAAATGAAAATAAACTTCATAAAACGAATTTTATTCTTGATGTTGTTGACATCCTCTTACGGTGCCTTAAATGCACAAGTATGGAGTAATTCTTTCACTGCTGGGAGCTATGATTCGAACAATACATTACTAGGAGGATCGGAAGTTTTACAGCTCATTGGACATAAGAATATGTTGTTCGCATCTGTGGGTTACTGGGAAGATGGAAACAATATTTGGTACGGGGGGTCTAATAACAACATTGGATGGGCCCAAATCAATCGGTTGGACAATCCCTTGGCAAATTGGCAGGAAGATTTTTTTCTTGGCGCAAATTATCTTCGCCCTGAAATTCTGAAGCAAATCATTTTCACCCAAGATCAATTTGGCAACTCACTCTCTTCTCCAGATACCGTTTTAATTTGCGCAGGCTACACGCCTAATTTTATATCGAGTTCAGTTACTGTGAAGAGTTTTGTACGAAACGATGAGGATGGTTCTTGGGGAGAAAGTCAAATTGTACAAGGCAGTTTCCCCGGTGGTGAGAACTATTCCATCAGAGATATCGAAATGCATGTCGACCAGCAAACTGGTTTTGAATTTGTCTTTACGACTGTTGGAACCCAAGGGATTTATAAAGGGAAATACAATCCCGCACTTCCAGGAAAAATAGAGTGGATCTCAACTGCAGAATTTGGCCCCTTAAGCATTCGATCTCTAGGAATTGAAGTCGCAAATGGTGCGCTCCATTTTTCATCTGGAAACAAACTCTATAGACGTATTGACGGAGTTTCACCAAGCTATGTCATCGACCATGACTTCACTGATCTTGGTGCGACAATCAATTCTGCTGTAGGTGGAATTAGAGGTTTAACAACAATCGACAACCCCAGTGGGAATGATGATGCCTTCCTGTTGATGTGGTGCCCCGATGGTCAGTCCCAAGGAGTCATTTATCGCCTCGAACCTGATGGTACTGGAGGTTTTAATCGTATATATGAAACAAAATTATCCGTATTGGTAGGGAGTTTTTTACCAGGGGCAAGTGCAAATTATGTACTTGGAGCATACAATGAGTTTTACAAATATATTGACCCTATAAGTTCTGATACGCTTCATTTGATTGGGTTTGAAGCAAATATATCTGGAGGTGGGCACCCAACATGGAACGGTTATTATCAAGGCGGTTTGTTTGCCCAAAGAGATTCCAACGGTCTGTATGCGATAGAAGAAATCAATGGAACTATCGGTACAACTGATCCTGCTTTGGTAGCCAACAGGTGCTATGTGTCCTCTCCATTTTCAAATGAAGATGCGCTTTATTTTGGTGGTTTTGATCCAAATAGCAATACCTCAACAAACATGGCTTGGGTATATAAGAAAGAATATCCAGTCAATTCTGTAGATGAGTTTACCAATAATGAAAACAACATTGTCATTTATCCAAACCCAGCGAGCAATCAACTATTTATCGAAAGCAAACCCCATGTAGAGCAAGAGTTCAGAATTGTTAATCTTTTGGGAGAAATAACAATGTCTGGCACATTAAATGGACAAATTGAAGCACTTGACATTTCATCTCTTACTCCAAACATATACATCGTGAGGCTAGATTATAAGTCAATTAAATTTATCAAAACAGAGTAATGTGCCTTTAGTCGCATCCAGGTAGAGGAACACCACTGCCATCAATTTCTAACGGTCCCAAGACTACCTAAAAGCTAGGGAAACACAACAACAACGACAACTGAATCGCCGACAGTGCTCCCCCCTACCCGTGCATTGGATTAGATAGGCGGGAAGTCGAAACACTACGAAGAGGATATAAAGGTGCTTAATCATCCCGTAATTTCAGAATGACACTCTATTGAGTGGGTTTCTTTTTCGTGGGCCTCTCGGTTCTTATTTCGAACTTTTTTGAGAAAGTATATTTATATCTATATTTTCTAAATGTTTTAACTTTTGAGGGAAAACCAATGAATTAATCATTGCTTGCCCAAACTTAGTGGTCGTAGTAATGTTTTTATTTTTTTTCAATATTGGAAATATAGGTTTTGTAATCACATAAATAATGTTGTACCATTTTGTGTTAGATTTTATTCCTTTTTCAGGAATAATAGCTCCAGGCCTAAACATATATGCATCACGAAACCCCTTATTGAGGATATAGTTTTCTGTTTTCCCTTTTACTCTCGCCCACATTACAGTCCCATTCTCAGAACTATCTGTTGCAGTACCTGAAACATAATTAAAGGTCATGTTTTGATTTACTTCATACAGTGTGTCTACAAATAATTTTATTATTTCATAGGTTAGATGCGTGTATTTTTCTTCACTCAAACCTATAGCAGAAACTCCCATGCAGAAAAAACACGCATTGTAATCTTTGAGCTGATTGCTTAAAGTCTTGATATTCATAAATTCATCTAATATTATTTCCTCAACTTTAGGATGGTTTATGTTGAGTGATTTTCGATTAATTAAAAGGATTTTCTCAATTAATGGATTTTCTAGACTTTCTAACAAGACACTTTTCCCTACCATTCCTGAAGCCCCTGTTATTATAGTTTTTATTTTTTTCATGAATGTAAAAATAATAAAACGATTTAATTTTCTGGGCCTTACGGATATCAAATTCAGATTTAATATTTTTTAAAATAAGAAAATATTAGACAAATTGAATCCTGAAAATCAAGACCAAAAAATATAAAAGTTATCACTAAAGATAACTTTGGTGGAGCAGAGAGGCGGGAAGTCGAAACATTTTGAGGGAGAATTAGAGAATTGAGACATCGATTGGTGAGGAACTATACGTGAATTTAGAGTGACCTCCGGTGGTACGGGTTCGAACTTTTTAGAGGATTTGAAATCTCTTATATAAACAGTCAATTTGAAGTTGATTTCTTCAACTCCAGAAGAGATGGTTGCTTGACAGGTCAAGAGGTAATACAATTGAATTTGCTCGATTGCAAACTTCAGAGCTGAATTGGTCAGCGACGTGAATAAACGCTACAGCCAAACAGGTTTTGGATAAGGTGCGAGAAGAGTTGGCAAAAGAATAGTTCACTGACTGTACCCCAATAGCTCTAAATCTGAATATCCGCATCTTGTATGTCTATACTTTTGACTATGAAATATTTATTAATTCTTTTATAGAATTTATTCTACCGCATCCTTTAAGTTCACTCGCTTTTACATAACTCTAAGCATTATTGTCTTTAATGTCAGCGATATGTTTATGTTAAAAACCTGAATAGCTGTATCTTGTAAGTCTGAATTATAGACTATGAGATATTTAGTTGTTTTTATCACTTTTTTACTTTCTGTTACTTTTTATGGACAGAACGATTATTCCTTGAGCTTTGATGGGGTGTATAGTGAAGTCATATTGAATGATATAACAATGAGTCAGTCTTTTAGTTTCGAAAGTTATTTATTTATTTCTTCATCTACTGATTTAAGTCAGGCTGATGCAGGTCGGCATATATTTTCAACTGGAGCAAACAATTCAACATGGGCCTCATTTGCTTTTGGAATATCCGACGAAACGTTAGGTGTAACTCAACCAACTATTGTTTGTGAACTCGGTAGTCTTACTTCAAATCAATTTGTTGCGTCACAATCCTTCCCATTGGACGTCTGGGTGCATATTGGTATTACTTTCGATAATGGTCAACTAGAAGTATATCAAAATGGTGTAAATATTTTATCAAATTCAACTGGAATCACAGTTTCTACAAACGCATATAACTCACGCATTGGTAATAGAGGGGCTAATTGGGGCAATAGTCAATATCAATTTGAAGGAAATATTTCTCATTTATCCTATTGGGATATAGCATTATCCCAAACAGAAATCCAACATTACATGAATTGCCCGCCATCTGGTGATGAAGAAGGCCTAGTAGGATATTGGAACTTTGAAGAGGGAAGTGGAACAACTACTTACGACCTGACAGCAAATGGAAATGATGGGGCAATCAATGGAGCTACTTACAGCACCGATGTTCCAGAACAAAATTGTATTGATAATATATGTGCAATCGATGGATCTAATGGGGAAGACATAGTGGGGTTTTTCTCTCCCAATTATTATAATGGAAAATATTTTTATGTTTCTCTTTCCAATATGTATGGTTATGGAGATGCCTCATCGTTAGCGAATGATTTAGGTGGTCAATTGGCAGATATTAGCACAGAAGAGGAGATTAGTTTTGTTTGTGGCATGGAGAATTTTTTTAGTGGAAATGCATATTTTGTCAATAATTATTATCAAGGGATTACAAGTCCTACCAATGATGACAATTGCGAAATTGTTGATGTAACAGGAAACCATCAATTTATAATGGAGATCATTGCATGCCCTTCATCAGGTTGTCTTGATGAAACAGCGTGCAATTACAATCCTGAAGCAAGCACCGATGACGGCAGCTGTGAATACATCACCCCAGTTGACCTCGGTGAAGACATTACTACGTGTGACGAGTCTGTGACTCTAGATGCTGGAGAGGGATATGATAGTTATCTCTGGAGTAATGGGGAAACTACTCAGAGCATTGAGGTGACTGAATCGGGTGATTATGGTGTAGAAGTCGGAGATGGAAACATGAATAGTTCAATTAGTTGTGAAGCTCAAAATCCAAATTCTACCGTCAGTGGTGAGGCAAGTTCGTCTTTAAATGTAGCAAGTACTAACAGACTAACTATTACGGCATGGATAAACCCAAATTCATATTCTTCTAATGCATGTTTTATTTTACACCATGCTGGCGAAATTCCTGGGCAGGGTCAATATGGACTTCAGCTTAATGCAGATGGTAAAGTGTATTTCACTACTGCAGGTTCAATGATAACACCAGGAAGTTTTGAAGCTGGAGGTTTTATCGTGAGTAATAGCGTTGTTCCATTAAATGAATGGACTCACATTGCTTTACATTACGATGGTGCAGCTATTAGAATTTTTATTAATGGTGAACTAGACTATGAAAAATATGTTGCTGATGAATTTCCCACGACATACGCAGTAAGTAACACATACTTTGGTCAAACTCTTATAGGATATTTTCATATTGGTCGTAGGAATGATATTGAAGATACGAGTAGAATTTTTGATGGAGAACTTGATGAAATTACAGTTTGGAATACTAGTCTTTTATTGCCTGAAATACAAGGGGTTCAAGCGTGTTCCCCAATTGGAACAGAGGATGGAATAGTTGGATACTGGGATTTTGAAGAAGGCCAAGGTGATATGGTTTATGACCGATCTGGTAATGGAAATGACGGAGTAGTAAACGGAGCTACATGGAGTAGTGAAACTCCAGAACAAAACTGTTCTTCCTGTTCGTCATCCGATGAAATAACAGTTTCAATTAACGTATGTGGATGTACTGATAATATAGCATGCAACTACGACTCAACAGCTACTACAGACGATGGAAGTTGTATTTATAACAATTGCGTTACTAATATTACCCAAAGCAATTATTGGGCTTCAATACAAACAGCAATTGATAATTCTGTACATGGAGATACCATTATTGTCTCTCCAGGAACCTATGTTGAGAATATAAATTATATTGGAAAGAACATTGTTTTAGCATCAGAGTTTTTGTTAAATAATGATACCTCATATATCTCATCTACTATAATTGATGGAAACCAAAATGGTAGTGTTGTTTCATTTAATAATAATGAAACTTCTTCTGCAGTTTTAACTGGTTTTACTATTCAAAATGGGTTCTGTGGTTCTCTAAATGGAAACCATGGTGGTGGAATACAAATATCAAGTGATCCAACTATTAATTCTTGTATAATTAAAAATAATATTGCTGTTCAGCATGGAGGCGGGATTTATATAGCTTATTCAAGTCCTCAATTTAATAATTGTGAATTTTACAATAATCAAAGTGGTATTAATGGAGGAGCAGTAAAAACATATGGTGGGAATCCAGTATTTAGGTTGTGTACATTTGAGAATAATTTTAGTGCTAACTATGAGAGTCATGGGTTGCATCTTGAATTAAATTCAACAGCTGAATTTCATGATTGTTCCATTATAAACAACAATCCAACGAGTAACAATAACGGAGTTAATGTACATATTAGAGTTAATTCAGATGTTGTTTTTAATAATTGTTTAATAATAAGTGCAAATGTTGATGGAATTAAATGCGAACATTCTTCTAATCCTATTTTCACTAATTGTACTATGTCTAATAATTCAGGAATTGAAGTATCATCTTGGAATCAATCTAACCCGTTATTTATAAATTGTATTTTATCCAACACGAATAACCAAATTGCTTCATTTTATGAATATGGGCAAATTCAGATACAATATTCTTCTATTTCTGGTGGATATTCAGGAACTGGAAACATAGATTTCGATCCACTCTTTGTAGATGCTTTAAATGGAGATTATCGCCTTTCTAATTTTTCTACTTGCATTGGAGCTGGAGTAGATACTTCCATTGTTCCAACAACAGATTTAGACGGAAACCCAAGACCAAATCCAGCTGGATCAAACCCAGATATGGGTGCATATGAAAACTCTTTGGGGACACCTTTAATAGAAGGTTGCACAGATCCTATAGCAACTAACTACGATCCAGAGGCTACCGATGATAATGGCTCTTGCCAGTATACAGAGGGCTGCACAATAACGGTTGCGTGTAACTACAATCCAGAAGCAGTAATTGATGATGGAAGCTGCATGTTTGTTTGTCCTGGATGTACAAGTGAAGATGCTTGTAACTACGATTCAAGTGCAACTGTAAATGATGGGTCATGTTTATCTTTTGATGAGTGTGACGTTTGTGGTGGTGACAATTCTTCTTGTTCTGGCTGTACAAACGTTCAAGCATGTAATTACGACCCCTCATCGATTGTAAATGATGGCTCATGTGTACTCCCTGAAGATAACTATGATTGTTTTGGAGATTGTATAGATGATACTGATGGAGATGGTGTGTGTGATCAATTAGAAGTATTCGGCTGTACATCTATATCTGCTTGTAACTATAATCCACAAGCTACAGAGCCTGATGGTTCTTGTGACTATGAGACATGTATAGGATGTATGTATGAATATGCTTGCAATTATAATCCAGAAGCTACTATAGCAGACAACTCGTCATGTGAATTCGGAACATGTGCAGGATGCACAGATTCCACGGCATGTAACTATAACCCTACATTATCTGAAGATGATGGGTCATGTGATTACTGTAGCTGTTTTGTTGAAGGCTCTACATGTGTATTCGACTGCGGCGACCTCGTTTCTAACGAAGGCTACAACTATTCTACAGTCTTAATCGGCGATCAGTGTTGGTTTGCAGAGAATTGTAGGTATCTACCAAGTGTTTCACCTTCATCTGCAGAATCAACCACCTACCCTTACTATTACGTTTACGATTACGAAGGAACAGATGTCGAAGAAGCGAAAGCAACTTACTACTACGATACGTATGGAGTTCTCTACAACTGGCTAGGCGTGATGACCGAGGAAATTTGTCCAATTGGTTGGCATATTCCTTCAGATGAAGAATTTACTCAACTAACAGACTACTTAGGGGGAGAAGAAGTAGCAGGATATGATATGAAATCTACTTCAGGGTGGGATAATACTTCAGGGTGGGGTACTGGTTTTAACGGCTCTAATTCAAGTGGTTACAACGGTTTACCAGGTGGTTACACCTTTAATAATGATCACAACAGCCTTGGGTACTATGGAAAATGGTGGTCTTCTTCAGAGACCGACAACGAAACTCCAAACGCCAGTTGGTCTCGTAGACTGGACTTCAACAACGACTATTCCAATCGAAATTACTATAGTCAACTCTTGGGATTTTCTGCTCGTTGTTTGAAGGATCCTGTGATTTTAGGTTGTACAGATACATCTGCTTGTAACTATGACCCAAGCGCCACAGAGCCTGATGGCTCATGCACATATCTAGAAGAAGGTTATTGCGATTGTGAAGGAAACATTCTTGACGAATGTGGAGTTTGTGGAGGAGATAACTCATGTGGGTGTGATGGAGTTGCCTATTTTACAATTGCTCACGAAGGCTACAACTATTCTACAGTCCAAATTGGCGACCAATGTTGGTTCAGTGAAAACTGTCGCTACCTTGCTTCAGTATCACCGTCGAACGACGGCCCAACCTCTCAAACAGACCCTTACTACTACGTATATGATTATGATGGAACAGTCCCTCAAACTGCCATGGAGACGAGCAATTATGAGACTTACGGAGTGCTTTATAACTGGCCTGCAGTTATAACAGAAAGTGTTTGCCCAAGTGGGTGGCATATACCCTCAACTGGAGAATGGACACAATTAACTGACTTCTTAGGCGGAGCTTCTGGGGGGAATAATTTTGATGGTTCTGCTGGAGGAAAGATGAAAGAATCGGGTTATGACCATTGGCTTGAACCAAATACAGGCGCGACTAATTCGAGTGGATTCAATGGTTTGCCAGGTGGAACAGGTGGGTACACCTCACTCTACGCTGGCACCTCAGGCCATTGGTGGTCGTCGACAGAAGTGTCAGAAGAGTATGCCGGACTGATTTCTCTCCACAAATGCTGTGCTGGTGTTGATGTTCAAATTGGATTCAGGGAAGATGGATTCTCTGCTCGCTGCTTGAGGGATCCTATAGTTTTAGGATGTACAAATGAAACTGGTTGTAATTTCAATATAAGTGCCAACCAAGATGATGGCTCGTGTACATATCCAGAAGCTGGCGATTGTGATTGTAACGGAAACACTCTAGATGAATGTGGCGTATGTGGCGGTGTCGGTATTGCTGAAGGAGACTGTGGTTGTAGCGGAATTGTTCTTGACGAATGTGGTGTTTGTGGTGGAGCAGGAATTCCTGCAGGAGACTGTGACTGTTATGGAGCCCAGCTTGACGCACTAGGTGTATGTGGAGGACCATGTAACGCTGATGATGACGTAGACGGAATATGTGATGATGAGGACGATTGTGTAGGTGAGTACGATGCGTGTGGTGTTTGCAATGGAAATGGCATTCCAGAAGGATACTGTGACTGTGATGGTAGCCAACTTGACGCTCTAGGTGTATGTGGTGGTGAGTGTAATGATGATATAAATAATAACGATATTTGCGACACACAAGAAGTGGGGTGTACAGATATTTATGCATGTAACTACAATGTATCAGCGTTAGAGAATGATGGTTCTTGTGATTATTGTTCTTGCGAAAATTCTATTAGTGGGTTCAGTCTAGAATTAGAAGAAGTGTCAATAAATGAAGCTAATACTACTTATAGAGTTTATGTAAATACTCCTGGCCCGAACTATTTCATTTCATCTGTTTCAGGAGATATTGTAGATCCTGTTTACCTCAGAACTACAACCTCATTTTATCAATCACCCTTAGGAGGATTAACTCCAGATGTTATTAACCCCTTGTTTTATGATGTTTTCCCTGAATTAATTATCGATAGCTGGGTGACTATAGGGATAGATCAATCCCCAGTAGATGACGAGGGAAACATTAGTCTTGCTGTCGCAAATGGAGATACTTGGGTATCTGATTTTGAAGATGGAGGTGATTTAGAAATAAACAGCTTTTTTGGAGGAAGTTGGTTTGCTCTTAACAGCTATAGTAATGGTTATTCAGGAGACGATAATAGAGTTTTATTAGCTCAGCTAACAACAGATGGAGATATAACAGGCTCACTTTATGTTCAAATATGGCCTGATGGTAATGTGTCGGAAGAATTACTACTTAATCTTGTTTTAGGAAATGAGGGTTGTGGATGTACCGATGAACTTGCATGTAACTACAACCCAAATGCTCAATATAACGATGGTTCATGTTTAGAAGGTGCTGATGCAGATGCTGACGGAATTTGTGATGCTGTTGACGACTGTGTAGGTTCATACGATGAGTGTGGAGTATGCAACGGCGACGGTGCTGTATACGAGTGTGGATGTTCAGATATATCTGAAGGAGCATGTGACTGCGACGGCAACCAGCTTGATGCTTTAGGCATTTGTGGTGGAGATTGTACATCAGATGCTGACTCTGACGGAGTATGTGACGATGTAGACGACTGCGTCGGTTCATACGATGAGTGTGGAATATGCAACGGAGACGGAGCTATCTACGAGTGTGGATGCTCTAATATGCCAAATGATGATTGCGATTGTTTTGGAAATGTTCTTGACATTATAGGTGTTTGTGGTGGAGACTGTGTCTCAGACATCAATTACAACTCAATATGTGATTCTGATGAAACACAAGGTTGTATATGGCCAGGTGCTTGTAATTATAATCCTAGTGCTACCCTAGACGATGCGAGTTGTTTTTGGCCATATTCTGGCGAGGATTGTGAAGGGAATTGTACTTGGGAATCAGTTGCTACGAATAGCTGTGAAAGTTTCGCTGGGCTTAATTGTTTTGACGACTTAATAGCTATAGGACCTTCACATAATTGCGGAGAAGGATCACGTATAGCGAGTATTAATCCTGATGGTCATTTAGTTCTTTCCAACTGGTACGATGAGACGCTATTCAATGAGATGGTTTCGAATAATATTCATTGGAATGACTTAGTTTCATTAGGGATTGAACCATTAAGCGGCCAACTGTATGGTGTTACTTCAGAGGGCGATGTTGTGTCAGAAGAAAGTTGTTTTGATTTTGATATACCTAATGTTGGCGACATAGTAAAAGTTGATATGGAGAACAATCATGGATTGCTATTAAGGTTTGACGGAATTGTTGTTTCTTTTGCAGATAGTTTAGCTTACGATGCTTTACAGTCTACACCAATTATATTCAACTATGCTGTTGAAGATATCGCTTGTGGATATGACTTTAACGTTGCTGTAGACGGTTCTCAAAACCTCCTATTCTGGGGTGCTCCCAACCCTGAAGTACAATACGGTTACCTTGGCTTACCGTTTTCTGGAGGATTTGTTTCAATAGACGCTTTCGGTAATACTGTGGGAGCTATAACTAACAATGGAGAGATTGTAGTTTGGGGTGAGGACCAAGGTGGAGTTGTAAGTTTAGCTCCAAGTACTTTTGATTTAGCTAGGCAGGTAGCTCTAGGTGAAGGATTTGGTGTTATGGTAAGAGAAGACGGATCTATTTATCAATGGGGAACAGGAACAGGAAGTGCTGAAGGCATGCCCTCTCCTCCATTTGGATTAGAAACAGTAGTAGAAATTACTTGTTCATCGAATCAAGTTGCGGCCTATTTGAGTGACGGTACGATGGTTCACTGGGGAATAAACCCTCTTGAGACCGAGGTAGATGGTCTAAACTACATGTCTTCTTCAGAGTTAATTGTTCAATATGAATTATGCATCCCGGGCTGTACTTCAGAGGGGTTTTCAAATTATGATAACTCAGCTACTATCGATGATGGTAGTTGTGCAAACTTTGGGTGTACCGATTCAAGCGCTTTGAATTACAATCAATGGGCTGATTTGGATGATGGTAGTTGTATTATTATAGGTTGCATGGATATTGATGCTTGTAATTATAATCCTGATGCTAGTATAGGACTTGAAAAAACCATCTATGCTATACATGAAGGTGCTGTTGGTGAAGCCGATCTATCAAATCAAATTACATATAGACTCTATCTGTCTACTCCAAATTCTGATGATATTTTAACAGCGGTTGCAGGGATGGATGAATATCCATTAATCCTTTCAACAACCACAAGTTTCTATCAACAAGAATCTTTAGGTAATGCTGTACCAGACATCAATCTTTTATGGATTGAATATTACCCAGAATTGGAGTTTGACTCATGGTTCACAATTGGAGCGACCCCTGAAACTTACAATATTTCGGAACCCATTTATACTATTGAAAGTCCTTATCAACCATGGGTTGACCCTTTTGAGTCAGGAGGTGACATATTCACAAATGATAATATTGGTGGCGCTTGGTATTCACTTAACACTTTTCAAAATGGTATTGTAGGGGAAGATAAAAAAGTGTTGATAGCTCAGCTAACCACAGATGGGGAATTATCAGTTGAATCTATGTACGTTCAAATAATGTTGAATGGTGATTCTAATACTGATCTACGCTTTCAATACCAAGATTCTCAACACGGCTGTATTTATATTGAAAATGAAAATTCAGACTGTAACGGTTGTATCAGTGATGAAGATGGCGATGGAGTGTGTGATGAGTTAGAGGTGTCTGGATGTACCTCTGAAGATGCATGTAACTATAACTATTTAGCAACAGATGAAGACGGGACTTGTCGCTTTTCGATGGATGATTTATCTATAAATTTAGAAATGATTCAAAATCATACAGACGGAGAATTAGAAGACTACAAAACTTATAGGTTATATGCTGAGATGACTCAGCCTGAGGATAAGCTTGACGCTGTTTATGGTTCAATCGACAATCCATTAATCATCCAACAAGGTCAAGGTCAAATTTATCAGCATCCTGATGGCTCTTCTGGAGTGGCTTATTACCCCGAAATCTTCCTTGCGAATTCTCCACTATTAGCTTATGACAGCTATGTCGCATTAGGATGGGGACATGAAGAGCAGGGTGGATCTTTAGATCTACTTGAATCTCCTGAGAATTCTTGGACTCAATATTTTGAAATGGGATTACCAATAGAGATTGATGATTTAGCTGGTGGAGGTTGGTATGTAATTAACAACTCCTCAAACTTTTCCTCAGCAGGAGAAGATTTAAAAATCCTGTTAGGACAATTCACAACGAAAGGTGGAATATCTGGTACAATTAATATTCAGGCAGTCGGTTGTGGCTCTATAGGTACATACAACATGACTCAACTAAATTTCTCTAGTGATCAAGGGTTGTTGGGTTGTACGGATTCTAGTGCCTGTAATTACGACAACAATGCTAGTACAGATGATGGTTCGTGCTGTTATAATCTTTGTGTAAGTGGTACTATTGGCACTATGCCTTTACAAATAATAGACGAGGACACTCAAGAAAACATCGAACCAATAATAAGTGGTGAGACATTCACGGCTTGTATTAGTTTTGGATGCTATAGCATTATCGGAGCAACTACAGTAGAGTTAGATGGAGTAAATGTCACGTTGATGAATGAGAATGATTTTATCATTGAAGCCGAATCAAGTGGATGTCTAGGATGTACTAATCCTTCTGCTTGTAATTACGATGAGTTTGCATTGATTGACAACAACACTTGTGTATTAGTTGTGGGTGATTTGAATGACACTCAATTTGTAGAGGTAAATGATATGCTAATCTTATTATCTCAATTTAACACATGTAATCCTGAAGATAATTGTGTCGCAGACATCGATTTGGACGGGTATGTCTCAGTAAATGATTTGTTATTGATACTTAGCAACTTCGGAACTGGTTGTGATTAATAATTGTTAGATTTTATTTAACTTCTAATGCTTCATAAAATAAAAAGCGGAGAATCAGTTGATTTCAACCAATTCTCCGCTAGAGTGACCTCCGGTGGCACAGGTTCGAACTTTTTAGAGGATTTGAAATCGCTTATATAAACAGTCAATTTGCTTTTGATTTCTTCAGCTCCAGAAAATTGTGTAAAGAACATATTTTAGTAGACAGTGTTTAGTCTAAAACAAGTACTTTTTTTACTGATCCGTCATCATAGATATGTAACAATATTTGATTCGATATTTCTGAAACTTCTCTACCCAACAAATCAGTAATTTTTTCTAATTTTTTATCTCCTCCAGAACTAGGCTTGTCAATAACCGACGTCGATTCACAAAGACTTTCAAAAAACAACCAGGCTTCTCTGCTTGAATCTATGTCCATATTGCCATATGCTCCAGGCCAATCGTGACCTCCGCCGTTTACTGTATACAGCCAAACCTTGGCGCACTCCTCATCTACACCATATTTCTCGAACGATACGGTACTGCCATCATTGGAAGCAATATTGGGGAAATTACCTGTTGAATTTAATGCGAGATCATACAAATCCACAAAAAAGTCTATTGTCCCTGGTATACTCGGATACGCTCCCCAACCATCTTGGTTATTCACATCTCCCTCATAGTAGGTTACATTGTCTTGTGTGCCATGAATTTCTAGAATCCCCACATTTTGAGACGGGCTACAATCGTCCATGATGTCTTGCATAATCATCCCCGAGATAGGAGCTACGCCTAAGAAAGACTCAGAGGCTTCGCAAGCAAGTAAATAGCAAAAATCTCCACCATTTGACATCCCCGTACAAAACACCTTGTCTGAGTCAATCGAATTGTCTGCGGAAAACAAGCTTATTAAATCTTCTAAAAAAGCCACATCGTCCACCGTTTCATTGTTTTGAAAATCATATCCAACATTGAAGAAAGTATTTCCACCAGAGTCTTCAATCCCCTGAGGATAGCAGACTGCAAATCCATACTCAGTCGCCAAATTGTTAAAATTAGAATAATTCATGATGCCCTGTGCGGTCCCAGTATACCCATGACAAACGAATACCAAAGGACAGTTTTCTGGCGCGCTACTGGGTTTAAAATAAATATACTCTCTTTGAAACTTACCACTGTTGATCTCACCATACTCAATGACCATGATAGAATTGCTGAGGCTGTTATTTGAGAGGTCTTCATCTTGTTGACCATTGACATTTGTCACCGTCACATCAATGGGGTACAATCCAGCACTCTGCGCAACAAATTGATCTTGGTGAGTGAAATTATATGAGTTGCCTGTAGAGATATTAAGGTTGCCATATGATTGTGAATATGACATAGAGCCAGCTTGTGACCACACAATATCAAAACTCTCTATGACGTCTGTTCCTGTGTTGGTGATGACACCTTCAATATTGACTGCAGAACCCAATGAGACATTTGTAGGAAAAGTCAAAACGGTCATCTCCGCATTTAATCCTACTGGTTCGTAAATAACCACATCATCGATTGCCCAACCAAACATCCATCCCCCATCGTCGTCGTAGTGAAATGCCAGTAAAACGTCACTATATTCAAGTATTTCTGTGAGATTTATACTGTGATTTTCCCATACTGCATTGTCTGAATTGCCATTTCCATCTATTTCCGTCAACACAATCCATGAGTCACCTCCATCTAAAGAATACTCAATGGTCGCCACATCTGTGCTGCCTTCATATGTTTCTCCGGAAAAATAACTTGCAAAGGATAAAATGGCGTTGTCAATCTCGCCAAAGTTTAAAGGAGGAGTAATCAGGTAGTCTTCACTTTTATTGCAATCACACGCATCATCATTTGTAGCGACAAAGGTGCCGTGAGGTTCAATACCCCACCATTCACTCTGCAATTGATTGCTCGATCCGTTCAACCAACCTCCGTCATTTGCAAGGGTAAATTGGCTCCACAAGTCAGGCAAACCATCTTGAGTAGTGCTTGAAAAGTCTTCGTCCAATAGGATAGTCTGTGCAAACACAGAATTGAAGGACAAGAAGGATAATAAAAAGACAAATCTCATTTTTTCTTTAATTTAATTGGCCTAAAAGTACACAACTTGCATCTAGAAGCTATTGACTATTCAGGAACATGTATTTCCAAACTCACTCAGGACTTGTAATAAATCATCAACGGTTACAAAACCATCTTGATTTATATCATTTTCGCAAAATGATGTACACCCAAATTCACTCAGAATTAGGAGTATATCTTGAATTGTGATGTATCCATCTGAGTTAAGGTCTTCTGGGCAAATGGAATCACAAACCCCATCGCCATTAAAGTCATTTAGACACACACCTTCACAATCATAACCTTCCACTGCATAGATACATGTCCCATCATCTTCGGTGATCGCGGGGTTGAAATTACAAGCAGCAGAATCAGTACACCCAGAAGATGGTCCAGATCCACAAAGACTGTCAAAAAACAACCAGGCTTCTCTACTTGCATCGATGTCCATATTGCCATATGCTCCAGGCCAGTCATGACCTCCTCCGCTAACTGTATAAAGCCAAACCTTGCCGCACTCGTCTTCTACACCATACTTTTGGTACGATACGGAACTTCCATCATTGGAAGAAATATTGGGGAAATTACCGGTTGAATTTAATGCCAGACCATACAAATCCACAAAAAAGTCTATGGTCGCGGGGATGCTCGGATACGCCCCCCAACCATCTTGGTTGTTATAGTCTCCATTGTAGTAGGTGACATTGTCTTGCGTGCCATGAATCTCTAGGATGCCCACATTTTGAGACGGGGTACAATTGTCCATAATATCTTGCATAATCATCCCTGATATAGGAGCTACACCACGGAATGATTCAGAGGCTTCGCACGCAAGTAAATAACAAAAATCTCCACCATTTGACATCCCCGTACAAAAGACCTCTTCTGGATTTACCGAGCCGTCCGTTGAAAACAAGCTTATTAAATCCTCCAGATATGCTACATCATCTACCGTTTCATTGTTTTGGAAATCATATCCAACATTGAAGAACGTATTCCCACCTGAGTCTTGGATACCTTGAGGATAGCACACAGCAAATCCATACTCAATCGCCAAATCATTAAAATGAGAATAGTTCATAATATCTTGTGCTGAACCACCGTATCCATGACAAACAAACACCAAAGGACAGTTTTCTGGCGCGCTACTGGGTTTAAAATAGATGTAATCTCGAAGAAATCCACCACTGTAGATCTCTCCATACTCAATGACCATGATAGAACTGCTGAGGCTGTTATTTGAGAGGTCTTCATCTTGCTGACCATTGACATTTGTAACCGTCACATCAATGAGATATAAACCCGCACTCTGTGCAAAAAATTGATCTTGGTGAGTAAAATTATATGAGTTGCCTGTAGAGATATTAAGGTTTCCATATGATTGTGAATATGACATCGAGCCACCTTGTGACCACACAATATCAAAACTCTCTATGACATCTGTCCCTGTGTTGGTGATTACACCTGAAATATTGACCGCTGAACCCAATGAGATATTTGTAGGGAAAGTCAACAAGGTCATCTCCGCATTTAATCCTACAGGTTCGTATATAACCACATCATCGATTGCCCAACCAAACATCCATCCCCCATCGTCGTCGTAGTGAAATGCCAGTAAAACATCATTGTATGTTAGCAATTCTGAGAGGTTTACATTGTGATTCTCCCAAACAGTATTGTCTGCATTTCCATTTCCAGCTATTTCCGTCAACACAATCCATGAGTCACCGCCATTTAAAGAATACTCAATGGTTGCCCTATCTGTGCTGCCTTCAAAAGCTTGGCCTGAGAAAAAACCCGCAAAGGATAAAATGGCATTGTCGAGATCTGTGAAATTTAAAGGAGGCGTAATCAGGTAGTCTTCACTTTTATTGCAATCACACGCATCATCATTTGTAGCTATGAAATTACCATGTGGATCAATACTCCACCACTCACTTTGTAAAGACGAGTTGTTGCCATTGCTCCAACCACCATCGTTTGCAAGGGTTTGTTGCCCCCATCCATCGGGAAGGATAAGTGGGTCGTCGAAAGTTTCATTCACGAGTATATTTTGGGATAAAAGAGAAGAGTCAAACGTGGAAGAAGTTAATAAGATAATACATGAAAAAAGTATAGCAAATAACTGAGATGGATGTTTTCTTACAATCATATTATTGGACACAAATTAATAACTAAGTGTTATTTACACTTCTCATACTATACAATAATACAAAGTAAAAACTCCATAAATCACAAATCTGTCTAGCTTTATTTAATAAAAGATATACATTATTATGTGTATTGGTGGATATGGCACAATACACAATAGAACAATTCTGCAAAATCACTGGATTTAGCAAACTTCTTATAAGGACTTGGGAAAATAGATACAATCTATTTGTTCCTGGGAGAACTTCTAAAAATATCAGGTTCTACTACGATTCCGCTTTAATAAAAGGCTTTGCTGATTATTTTCACAATGAAACATTACTCTTTAGATGGTATAAATTCTAGACTAATTGAATTAACACAATGTCTTATGTTTTTGTCTGTCATCATTTCTCCTTCAAAAACATGACCTAAATGCCCACAGCAGTTAATACAAATAATCTCAATTCTCGTTAACCCACTGCTAGAATCTTTTTTTCTTTGAATTGCTCCTTGAATCTCATCGTCAAATGAAGGCCATCCGCAGTTAGATATAAACTTATCAGATGAATTATATAAAGGAGACTTACAAGCTCTACAATGATATACCCCAACTTCAGTATTCATATTATAAACACCAGAAAATGGCTGCTCTGTTCCCTTGTCTACTATTACATGTCTTTCCTCCAAAGTTAAGTTTTTAAAGCATGACACATCCTCATTTTGACTATAAGATTTCATGCAAATTAGTTGTGTAAGAAGAAGACAAAATATTCTCATATTAAATAAATGACTTAAGAAATAACATTATCCATCCAATGATAGACAATGCAACACCGATAGCAGATAAAAACCCTAAAAAAGATACTTTTAATATTGAAATCATATAGAGAGAAACGGAAAACAACAAAATACCAAAAACAAAACAAACCGTTACACGTTGTAAATCAAGATTAAATGTCTTGTTTAATATACCTAACACAATTAATGAAATACTATGAAAAGCATGATCCTCATTGCCTGTTTTAAAAATAATTCTTTGATCTAGTAGAATATCATCTAGGGCATGTGCACCAAAATTATATAAAGACATCAAAAAGCTATACCAGTTTTTATTATAAAATGCGATGCATGAATTATCTTAAATAAATATTATCAATTAGGAGCTGAAAATTCTCTTGCTTTTTATTTCCAATTAAGAATGTAATAGATTCAAAAGAATCGCTTGAAAAATTAGGCTGATCAAGAATACGCCCTCTAAAAGAAGGATACATATCTTTTAGTTCAATTTCAATTTCTTCCCATTTTCCTGTTGTCGTAAATGATGTGACAAAGGAAACATAATCACTAGCTGTAGATTTAATTCTAAATTGATAATCTTTTCCATCGCCACGTAATCGAATATTGATTTTTACGTTCTCGTTAACCTGCATGTTTGCAAAATCATATCTGACAGATGAAAAGCCACCATTATTTTCTAGAGACACTTCCCCTTCAAAAACACCATGACCATCTTTATCTAGTCGAAATACTCCTGAGGAACGTCCTCCCATCACAACATCGTCTACAATCATCCATCCAGATAGATCTGAAGATTTATTGAAATCAAAGATTTCTTTAGACATTAAAAGAGAGATAAAAAGGTGTATAAATATCAGTATCATCAAAAATAATTAAAGTAACGAGTAGGAGCCGTAAATATCAGTAAATATTAGCCACTCTTTCTCACTCAACCACTCCATTTTTAAGGCACATTCAATTAAATATATGTGAGGTTGTATTTACGCTAACGAAACTTGTGATATAGTGATGATGATTTGATAAAGGTTTAGCTAATTAATCAAAATGCTTTTAAGTATTTTCCAAATGCAGCAAATGTAAACATGCTTCCCATTCTTGGCAAATCATTAAATACATCACTATGAATACGCACATCAGACATATTTAAAGAAGCATAAAAAAACATCTTGGATGATTCAATGAAGCAAAAAAGATTAGCCAACAATTTGTAAAAAGATGATGTGCACTGTTGTCGGTGATACTTTTGCTCCCACTTGGTATTTAACAAATATGAAAATTCTACTTACAGGAGCAACGGGATATATTGGAAAGAGACTTTTACCTGTTTTGATTATGGAGGGACACGAAGTGATTTGCTGCGTGAGGGATTCCGATAGATTTAAAGTCTCTCGTTCTTTAGAAGATCAGGTAACAGTGATTGAAAATGATCTTTTAGATCTCAAATCGTTGTCGAACATTCCCAATGACATTGACGGTGCTTATTACCTGGTGCACTCCATGTCTGCTTCAGCAGATTACCAATCTCTTGAGCGAAAGTCTGCCATCAATTTTCGGCATGCATTAAATGACACTAAGGTCAAGCACATTGTCTATTTGAGTGGGATTGTCAATGAGTCGGAATTGTCTCATCATCTCGAATCCCGAAAAACGGTAGAGTTTGAACTCGGTAAAGGCAATTACAATTTCACCACATTAAGGGCTGGAATTATAGTTGGATCAGGAAGTGCATCCTTTGAAATACTAAGAGATTTAGTTGAAAAACTGCCTTTGATGATTGCACCACAGTGGCTGAAAACAAGATGCCAACCTATAGCCATCTCAGATGTGATTTCCTTTTTATATCAATGCATTTTTAATGAAAAAACCTACCATCAAAATTTTGACATCGGTGGCCCAGACATCCTCTCATATCAAGAAATGCTCCTGGAGTTTGGTAAAACACGGGGCTTAAAAAGATGGATATTCACCGTGCCTGTCATGACCCCACGCATCTCTTCTTATTGGCTTTATTTTGTGACATCAACCTCTTACAAGTTAGCAGTAGCGCTAGTCAACAGCATGAAGGTAGAGGTGATATGCCGGAACAATGAAATCAATCAAATTTTAGGCGTAACACCTATCAACTATCAAGAGGCGATAAACAATGCTTTCAAAAAAATAGAATCAAATGAGATTGTTTCCAGTTGGAAAGATGCATATGCAAGTAGCAACAACAATGACAACATCTCAAACCACATCAAAGTGCCCAGTTTTGGGTGTTTCAAAGATCACAGAACCAAGTCATTCGTGAACAAGGAAGCTTGCGTGGAGAAATTATGGAAAATTGGTGGAGAAACCGGATGGTATTCTTACAATTGGCTCTGGAGAGCAAGGGGGTTGATGGATAAAATAGCTGGTGGGGTTGGCCTGAGAAGAGGGCGCACGAGTGTTAATGAATTAAAAGCAGGAGATGCGTTGGATTTTTGGCGGGTTCTATATGCCAACAAAGACGAAGGGCGCTTGTTGTTGTATGCAGAAATGAAGCTGCCAGGAGAAGCTTGGCTTGAATTTAATATGATAGATGGGGAATTGGCCCAAACTGCAACATTTCGTCCATTGGGGGTATCAGGAAGGCTTTATTGGTATTCTGTATTGCCACTTCACAGCATCCTTTTCAATGGCATGATTAGAAAATTAACACAGTCAAATGATTAAACGAATTGTCATGTTTCTCATCGTCAATTTTCTGGGACTGGCGATCGGAAGTCTCTTTACATCAGAAGCTGTATTCTCAGATTGGCATCTAGGATTGAACAAAGCACCATGGACACCTCCAGGTTGGGTTTTCGGAGCAGCATGGACGACGATTATGATCTGCTTTTCAGTCTATTTAGGATTCTTTTTCAATTCCATCAATCAAAAAAGAAAGCGCCTACTTTTTGGTCTCCAATGGATACTTAATGTCGTATGGAGTCCCTTGTTTTTCTATTTCCATGCTGTAGGAACAGCATTGCTATGCAT
>Ga0308019_10000200_pt1:0-2500 | contig 36887 bp, 29 predicted proteins | sample Neamet284_FD_203135 | JGI IMG/M metagenome (GOLD analysis project Ga0308019, IMG submission 203135) | Marine microbial communities from water near the shore, Antarctic Ocean - #284 | ecosystem: Environmental > Aquatic > Marine > Unclassified | place: Southern Ocean | collected 2014-10-01
TTCTGTAATGTTGTAATTTCGGTTTCGGACGCGAGGTATACGAACGCCTTGAGGTGTTTTTCCTTCTTTTTAAACGAAATAGTATTGGCTATATTTTCCAATTTTTCAAATCCATTCCTCGACCAAAGTATTACGTTTCTTTTTAACCTTATAGTTATTCGTTTACATAGCATTATTGGTGTATTTTTTGGGATATTTTTTCATAAAAAAGCCCTAACCACATTGGCCAGGGCTTTTATTTGGTTGCGGGGGTTGGATTTGAACCAACGACCTTCAGGTTATGAGCCTGACGAGCTACCGGACTGCTCCACCCCGCGTTAATTATTTTATTTTATAGGTTTTTTTACAAAAGCATACAAAAAAACCGCCTTTTCGGGCGGTTGTTTGGTCTTTGGCATTGTGAAGGGTTCATTATCCTTAATAGATCTGGCGACGACCTACTCTTCCGCGCCTTAAGACGAAGTACCATCGGCACTAAGACCTTTCACTTCCGGGTTCGGGATGGGACCGGGTGGGACAATCTTGTTATAACCACCAGATCAATTAAGGATAATAAATGTCTAATTTATGTGTAACGAGCATATGCTCTGAGATTTAATATTTTAATCTCTGTTCATGATGAGATTTCAAGTCGATCGAGTAATTAGTACTGGTCAGCTTCACACATTACTGTGCTTCCACATCCAGCCTATCAACGTGGTGGTCTTCCACGGCTCTTAAGGGAGAATTTATCTTGAGGGGGGCTTCCCGCTTAGATGCTTTCAGCGGTTATCTCTTCCACACATAGCTACCCTGCAATGCTGCTGGCGCAACAACAGGTCCACCAGAGGTGTGTCCATCCCGGTCCTCTCGTACTAGGGACAGCTCCTCTCAATTCTCCTACGCCCACGGCAGATAGGGACCGAACTGTCTCACGACGTTCTAAACCCAGCTCACGTACCTCTTTAAATGGCGAACAGCCATACCCTTGGGACCTGCTCCAGCCCCAGGATGAGATGAGCCGACATCGAGGTGCCAAACAACGCCGTCGATATGGACTCTTGGGCGTTATCAGCCTGTTATCCCCGGCGTACCTTTTATCCGTTGAGCGATGGCCCTTCCACGCGGGACCACCGGATCACTATGACCGACTTTCGTCTCTGCTCGACTTGTCAGTCTCGCAGTCAGGCAGGCTTATGCCATTGCACTCTCACAGTTGATTTCCGACCAACCTGAGCCTACCATCGCGCGCCTCCGTTACTCTTTAGGAGGCGACCGCCCCAGTCAAACTACCCACCATAGAGGGTCCCAGACCCGGCTTCACGGGTCGTGGTTAGATAATAGACAGGATAAGGGTGGTATTTCACATTGTGGCTCCACAGCTACTGGCGCAACTGCTTCAAAGCCTCCCACCTATTCTACACATAACATATCCATTATCACTCTAAAGCTATAGTAAAGGTGCACGGGGTCTTTCCGTCTAACCGCGGGTACCCCGCATCTTCACGGGGAATTCAATTTCACTGAGTCGATGTTGGAGACAGTGGGGAAGTCGTTACGCCATTCGTGCAGGTCGGAACTTACCCGACAAGGAATTTCGCTACCTTAGGACCGTTATAGTTACGGCCGCCGTTTACTGGGGCTTCAATTCAGTGCTTGCACACCTCCTTTTAACCTTCCAGCACCGGGCAGGCGTCAGACCCTATACGTCGTCTTGCGACTTCGCAGAGCCCTGTGTTTTTAGTAAACAGTCGCCACCCCCTGGTCTGTGCCCCCTCATAAAAGTTGCCTTCTATGAGGGCCTCCTTCTCCCGAAGTTACGGAGGCAATTTGCCGAGTTCCTTCAACATCGTTCTCTCAAGCGCCTTGGTATTCTCTACCTATCCACCTGTGTCGGTTTGGGGTACGGTCTATAATGATGAGGCTATTTCCTGGGACAGTTTCACAGCCCTTCCAATCCAGTAAGGAAGAACTATATACACCATCCGTCACTTCTCATCAGGCCCAGTAATATTAAACTGAGTTCCCATCGACTACGCCTTTCGGCCTTGCCTTAGGGACCGGCTAACCCTGCGCAGATTAACTTTACGCAGGAACCCTTGGATTTTCGGCGAGAGTGTCTCTCACACTCTTTATCGTTACTCATGCCAACATTCGCGCTTCTGATACCTCCAGAGCCTCTCGCGAGTACTCCTTCACAGGCTTACAGAACGCTCCGCTACCACTTGATACATAGTATCAAATCCGAAGCTTCGGTGCATGTCTTTAGCCCCGTTACATCTTCGCCGCAAGATGGCTATTAGACCAGTGAGCTGTTACGCTTTCTTTAAAGGGTGGCTGCTTCTAAGCCAACCTCCTGGTTGTTTTGGCCTTCTCACATGCTTTCCCACTTAGACATGACTTTGGGACCTTAGCTGTCGGTCAGGGCTGTTTCCCTCTCCACTACGGACCTTAGCACCCGTAGTGTGTCTGCCGGATATTACTCAACGGTATTCGGAGTTTGGTTAGAATTGGTAAGACT
>Ga0308019_10000200_pt1:7500-36887 | contig 36887 bp, 29 predicted proteins | sample Neamet284_FD_203135 | JGI IMG/M metagenome (GOLD analysis project Ga0308019, IMG submission 203135) | Marine microbial communities from water near the shore, Antarctic Ocean - #284 | ecosystem: Environmental > Aquatic > Marine > Unclassified | place: Southern Ocean | collected...
TTAAATCTCATATTCTGTTAACTCGGGAGATTACCTAAGGCCTTGCACTGATTAGAAAAGGATGATTTAAATATCTCAGCGCCTACTGAGCATAGGAAAATTACAAGGAAGCAGTCTCCATCTCAATGCCTTCATCGCCCGCCGTAACATGAACTGTTTGGCCATTCATGAGTTTACCAGAGAGAATCATATTAGCTAGCCCATCCTGGACATGCTTCTGGATTACACGCTTGAGAGGTCTGGCGCCGTAGATAGGATCATAACCAATATGAGAAAGCCAGTCTTGGGCGCTTTGATCAAAATCAAGGGTTATTTTACGGTCCTCAAGACGTTTTTTTAATTCAGAAAGTTGAATGTCAACAATTGCGTGCATATGCTTTTCAGCAAGACGGTGAAACAGGGTTATTTCATCAAGACGGTTAATAAACTCTGGCCTAAATGAGGCTCTAACCACATCCATAACATCATCATGCACTGCATCCACATTGTCCTCAGAGCCGAGAGAAGCGAGAATGTCACTCCCAAGGTTTGATGTAAGGATGATTAACGTATTGGAAAAATCAACCGTGCGACCCTGGCTGTCCGTAAGGCGGCCATCATCCAACACTTGTAATAATATATTAAATACGTCGCCGTGCGCTTTTTCAATCTCATCAAACAATACTACTTGATATGGCCGCCGCCGCACAGCCTCGGTAAGCACTCCACCTTCTTCGTAACCGACATATCCGGGCGGAGCGCCAATTAGACGAGATACTGCGTGTTTCTCCATAAATTCGGACATGTCAATTCGGACCATCGCAGTCTCATCGTCAAAAAGATATTCGGCGAGAGCTTTAGTAAGTTCTGTCTTGCCAACACCAGTTGGGCCCAAGAAAAGAAACGAACCTATGGGCCGGCCTTGTTCTTGAAGACCTGCACGAGCACGACGCACAGCTGCAGAAACAACCTTTACCGCCTCATCCTGGCCAATAACACGGCGACCAATATTTTCTTCCATGCTCATGAGCCTATCACGCTCCCCTTCAAGAACTTTGGTTATAGGTATCCCAGTCCAACGGCTAACCACGGCAGCGATATCACTTTCAGAAACCTCTTCCTTTAAGAGCTGGTTTTCTGGTGCTTCCACGTCCTTAACCACCTTTAATTTTTCTTCCAGTTTTGGAATTTCGCCGTAAGTCAGCTCACCGGCTCGAGCAAGGTTTCCAGAGCGTTGCGCTTGTTCAAGCTCCATACGTGCAGCATCAAGACGTTCTTTTATTTTCTGATCGCCTTCAATACGGTCTTTTTCTATTTGCCACTGTGCGGTAAGGGTGGTTGAACTTTCCTCAAGTTCGCTAAGTTCTTTCTCAAGACTAGTAAGGCGGTCCTTTGAGGCTTCATCTTTTTCTTTCTTGAGGGCCTCACGTTCGATTTTCAATTGGATAATTCGTCGGTCAAATTCATCAAGTTCTGAGGGCTTGCTGTCAACTTCCATCTTAATTTTAGATGCGGCCTCATCCATCAGATCAATTGCCTTATCAGGCAAAAAGCGGTCATTAATATAACGGTTTGAAAGGGTTGAAGCGGCAACAAGCGCACTATCTTTAATACGAATACCATGATGGAGTTCGTACTTTTCTTTTAATCCGCGCAGGATTGAAATGGTATCAGAAACCGTCGGTTCTCCGATGAATACAGGCTGAAAACGTCGTTCTAATGCGGCATCTTTTTCAATATATTTTCTATATTCGTTAAGAGTAGTCGCCCCAATACAGTGCAAGTTACCACGAGCCAAAGCTGGTTTTAGAAGGTTTGAGGCGTCCATTGACCCTTCGGAGGCCCCTGCGCCAACAATTGTGTGCAACTCATCAATAAATAGAATAACTTCCCCTTCAGCGGCAGAAACTTCGTGCAAGACGGCCTTAAGGCGTTCCTCAAATTCTCCCCGGTACTTCGCACCAGCCACAAGAGCTCCCATATCCAAAGACATAATACGTTTCTGGCTGATTCTATCGGGTACATCCCCATTTGCGATACGCAGCGCAAGGCCCTCTGCTACAGCTGTTTTGCCAACGCCGGGTTCCCCAATCAAAACTGGGTTATTTTTAGTGCGGCGAGAGAGAACCTGAATTGTACGACGAATTTCTTCATCGCGGCCGATCACTGGGTCTAACTTACCCTCACGAGCCACCTCGGTCAGGTCACGAGAGTACTTTTTAAGAGCACCATAACTGTCCTCCGCACTTGCCGAACTCGCAGTGTGCCCTATACGGATTTTATTAATAGCACCATTTAACTTTTGCGCGGTGAGACCTGCTTTTTTTAAAATATTTGCTGATTTACTCCCTGAAAGAAGGGTAAGAGCGAGCAATAAACGCTCAGCTGTCACATATTCATCCCCCGCTTTTTTTGCCAGTTCCGACGCACTATCAAAAAGCTTAGCCGTGTTTGTATCTACATAGAGCTGATTGGCTCCATCGCCATTGACTTTGGGATAACTTTCTATTTCTTTGGCCGTACTCACACGGGCTGCACCTGCGTTAGCGCCAGCGGCACTGATTAAATTACTGCACAGGCCCTCCTCATCATCTAGCAGTATTTTCAAGATGTGCTCGGGGGTAAATCTTTGGTGGCTTTCCCTTAGGGCAAGGTTCTGAGCTGACTGAATAAACCCCTTGGTTCTATCGGTAAATTTTTCAAAATTCATTATTAAAAACTCCAAAAATAATACTAAGTGCCTTTTAATACAAACAACATATAGTGTGATATTTTAGCATCACAAGGGAGACAAGATAATGTTATAATATTAAAAATTATTTTTTATAGAGCTACTCAGCTACTTCTTCTTTTATCTTGCGAGGCTTTCGGACCCGCCTCGTCTTTTGTTTCTGTTTCGCAGCTTCTTCTATCAGTTCTGGATTATGCTCAGGGCTGGTATTATTTTCTCTATTCTTAGAGCTGAGATTAAATGTAGACGTCGCCTCTTCGTTGGCTTCTGTTTCTTCCTCTTTCTCTTTGGAACAATCATCATCCTTTAAAAGCCTAATCTCTTCATCGGCTATTGGAACCACATTTATATTTTTTTTCGCTTCTTCCTGTTGTTTTTTTTGTTTCTCACTTTCACGCTCGGCCTGCTGCGCCTGCTGTGCTGCTTCTGCAGTAGCAAATTCAGAATGGAGGGAAAAATAGTGGTGAGCATACTGACCGTAGGCTTCAGATTCGGTTCTATCCCTTGTCCTATTTTCATAGGCAAGAGCTAGATACCTTTCATAAAGCTGTTTAACATTCCCACGAATTTTTCCAGCTGGGCCATAACTATCAACCTGCTTGCTTGAGGTTAATGGCTGCCGAGACTGATTATTGGGCGTTCCCTTACGCCCGCCACGGGCATTTTGGTTTCTACCTCGACTATGCGGTTTGTTATTTTGCCGCCCAGGGCGGTTATTTGGCCGGGAGTTTTGATTTGGGTTCATAAAATATCTTATTAAATTAGTAGGCTTTGATCAACAGATGACCCCAAGGGTCTTAACTGTCTCAAGCACGGTTATATTTAAAAATTTTGAAGTTCTTACTGAATTTTTTTTTCAGTACCTACGCCTTCTATCTGCGTTGAAGAGACTTTAACCTGCAAAGGTGAAAATGCCAAGCAGCTTTTTTATTTTATCAATAAAAACTTTATTTTTTAATTAACAAGCACCTGTCTCGTCCGGCTAAATCCTGATGAATTACAATGTTACTAAAGCCGTGACGCAAGAATATTTTTTCAACATCCCTAGCTTGTCTATAACCTATTTCCAAAATAATTTTAGCATCCCGAGCCATGAAGGCCTCTATTTGTGAGGCTATCTTTTCATAATCATCAAGACCTTCAGGACCAGAAAAAAGTGAACTTTTCGGTTCGTGATCTCTTACTTCAGCAGCCAAGTCATCTTTTTCTTTAAGGCCAATATAGGGAGGATTTGAAATAATAAGATCATATTTTTTATTTTTATGAAGATTCTCTGTCCAATCACTTAGGATAAAACTTGCTCGCTCTGTTAGTTTAAGACAAAGAGCATTATCTTTTGCTACCTTAAGGGCTTCTTTTGATATATCCGTGCCCAGGCCAGATGCGTTCACCAATTCACAAAGCAGGGTCAGCATCAAGCAACCCGTACCAGTCCCTAAATCTAAAATATTAAGCCCTGCCTGCTTATCAAATCCAGTTGAAAGCGCTACTTGGATCAATGTTTCACTGTCGGGTCGTGGGGTAAGAGTGTTGGGAGTGACTTTAAATAGTCGACCCCAAAACTCTTTCTCACCAAAAATCTGTGACATAGGCACCCGCAGGAGACGTTGACTTACCAGATGCATAATAACAGTATAATCCTCCTCGGAAATCAACTTATTTTTATCAATAGCGTAGTTAATTTGATCAAGGTTTAAAACATGAGAAATAAGAAGTCTAGCGTCCAGCTTCGCTTCATCAATACCGACAAAATCTAATTCTCTCTCTATCTCTAAAGAGAGATTACGTAAAGTTACCAATTAGTTTTCCAAAGCGGCTAGTTGCATAGCCTGATTCTCAGTTATTAGTGCTGTTATCACCTCTTCCAAACCCTCCCCTGCAAGAATTTGTTCAAGTTTATAAAGTGTAAGATTAATACGATGATCCGTCATACGTCCTTGAGGAAAATTATAGGTGCGTATACGTGCAGATCGGTCTCCTGACCCTATTTGGTCTTTTCGGTCCGCAGAACGTTCCGCATCACGAGTTTCTTTTTCAGCCGCATAAACTCGAGACATAAGAACCTTCATAGCCTTTGCTTTATTTTTATGTTGAGATTTTTCATCCTGCTGCTGAACTGTTATACCTGTAGGTACATGAACAATACGCACCGCACTGTCAGTGGTATTCACCGATTGGCCCCCCGGACCACTCGCCCTAAAAATATCGATACGCAAGTCTTTATCATCAAGTTTAATATCAATTTCTTCAACTTCAGGCATTACAGCAACCGTAGCAGCCGAAGTATGAATTCTTCCTTGCGTTTCTGTTTCAGGCACGCGCTGTACACGGTGGCCTCCTGCCTCATACTTTAGTTTAGCAAAAACTCCTGGGCCGCTAACTGATGCTATTGCTTCTTTAAAACCTCCTGCATCACTTGAAGAAGTGCTCATTATTTCAAAACGCCATCCTTGTATTGTGGCGTATTTTTGATACATCCTAAAAAGGTTGCCCGCAAAAAGAGCTGCCTCATCACCGCCCGTACCAGCACGAATTTCGAGCATAGCATTCTTATCATCATCGACATCTTTTGGAAGCAACATTAATTGAACCTGATGCTCCATATTAGGAATTTTACCTTTTAGTTCCTGCAGCTCCATTTCAGCAAGATTACGCATATCTGCTTCAGTGTCTTCAGCTGTTATAATTTCAGCCAGATCCTGAATTTCAACAATTAAGTCTATATAATTTCGTGCTTTTTTTACAACTGGTGTCAAATCACTATATTCGCGAGAGATTTTAACAAAGTTTTCTGAGCTCAGTTCTTCACCGCCAGACATCATATGCTCCAGCTCTTCATGACGGGTAATAAACTGTTCTAATCTGTCCCGGGGGATCATAATTTTTTTTCTTTCAAATAATCCGCAAGCTTAAGTAGGGAAATTTCTTCCTGGCTTCCTTGGTCAAGGTTTTTAACCATAGCCACAGAGCGCGCAATTTCATCCTCACCAATTAAGATGGCGAACCGAGCGTTTTGCTTATTAGCACGTTTCATGCGCTTCCCAACGTTCCCTTTGTAAGCCATATCAACTACAATACTAGCCCTTCGCAAATCATGCGCAACCTTCATGGCCACCGAATGGGATACATCCCCAACAGGCACTATAGCTACTGGACGGATGTGTTTTTTAATTAAATCATTAGCAATTAGTTCCGCCATTCGCTCCATTCCTGAAGCCCAGCCTACTCCCGGTGTTTTTGGACCTCCCATCATTTCGATCAAACCATCGTATCGACCACCAGCAAGCACAGTACCCTGAGCACCAAGCTGATCTGTTGTAAATTCAAAGGCTGTATGACCGTAGTAATCAAGGCCGCGAACTAAGCGATCATTTACATGGTAATCAATACCAAGGCCTTCCAGCCCTTCTCTAACTTCAGTAAAAAATACTTTGCTAGTATCATTATAATATTCACTAATGCGCGGCGCCATTTCTATAAGCGAATGATCCCCCTCATCTTTGCTATCAAGTATCCGCATAGGATTCTTTTCAAGTCTGATAAGACTATCTTTACTCAGTTTATCTCTATGTTGTGAAAAATATTGCACCAGTGCAGCACGATAGTTCTTACGACTTTCTTGATCACCAAGACTATTGAGCTCCAACTTGACGTGCTTCGCTATACCAAGTTCCATCAAAAGGTCTTGGGCAATTGCAAGTACTTCTATGTCTGCTTGAGCTTCAGCAACCCCAATAATTTCTACATCCATCTGATGAAATTGACGCATACGGCCTTTTTGGGGTCGCTCATAACGAAATGTCGGCCCAAAGCTATAAAATTTACACGGCGTGGACTGCTGTAGGCCGTTAGAAATAAAAGCGCGAGCAATCCCAGCAGTAAATTCGGGGCGCAACGTGACCAGTTCCCCCCCTCGATCTTCAAATGTGTACATTTCTTTAGTTACAACGTCCGAAGTGTCGCCAAGGGTTCTTTTAAATGTCTCGGTAAATTCAAATATAGGTGTATCTATTTGCTTATGGCTGTATCGCTCAGCCACAGATTTAAAAATTTCAAAAATAGTGCGAAACCTTAGAGACGTTTCACCTAGAATGTCATGTGTTCCACGTACCGGTTGAAGCCTCGCCACTTCTTTTCTCCTAAGAATTCATTATGAGTTTTGTTATTTATTTTGCTCAAGTTCAGCTGCTTTTGCCTCAACAAGATTAACAATATGTTCAATTATACCATCGTCGTCAATCTTATGGTCTGTAACACCGTTAAGATATATCATATGATTGCCATTACCACCGCCTGTAAGGCCAATATCAGTCTCCCTCGCTTCACCGGGGCCATTTACCACACAGCCAATGATACTCAAGGAAAGCGGAGTCGAAATATGACTAAGTCTTTTCTCCAATGTTTCAACGGTTTTTATGACTGGATAGGCCTGGCGCGCGCAAGATGGGCATGACACAATTCGTACGCCACGATGACGAAGATCAAGACTTTTAAGTAGATCAAAACCAACTTTTATTTCTTCGACCGGATCCGCAGAAAGTGAGACACGAATACTATCTCCAATGCCAGACCAAAGGAGCATCCCCATCCCAATTGATGATTTCACAGTCCCAGCCCGAAGGCCTCCCGCCTCAGTAATGCCTATATGCAAAGGGTAATCACATACATCAGCAAGGCCTTGGTAGGCCGCCACAGCAAGAAAAACATCTGATGCCTTAACGCTTATTTTAAATTCATGAAAATTATTATCTTCTAAAATTCTTGCGTGCTCAAGCGCACTTTCAATCATGGCGTCCGGACATGGTTCCCCATATTTCTCCAAAAGATGCTTTTCAAGCGACCCCGCATTTACACCAATGCGCATCGAACATCCATGATCTTTTGCCGCAGCAACAACTTCTTTTACTCGGTCCGCACTGCCAATATTTCCGGGATTAATGCGAAGGCAAGCCGCACCAGCCTCAGCGGCCTCAATACCCCGTTTGTAGTGAAAGTGAATATCCGCAATAATCGGTACCTTCACATTTCTAACAATCTCTTTAAGCGCCGCAGTTGACCCCTCATCAGGACAGGACACCCTTACGATATCCGCCCCCGCATTTTCTAGTTCCTGAATTTGCGCTACCGTAGCAGCAACATCGGTTGTCAGAGTATTAGTCATAGACTGGACGCTAATCGGTGCATCGCCACCAACTGCTATACCTCCAACCATAATTTGGCGGCTTTTACGGCGAATAATATCACGGTAAGGACGTATACTCATATTAAAAATCCCGATCCTTTTTTTATTTAACCAAAATTTGATCAAAACACATTGAGGTGTTCCCTTTAATAACAAGGAGGGAGCCATTTGGAAAATAGTTTATTGAGAAATATTAATGAACCATAGAAAGTGCTAGTAAGTTTTCTTGTCCTAAAGCGATATTTTCAATGATTTCACCTTCACCCCCGAGAGCGGCCAGGGCCTTATCTTCAATATAAACTGAGAGTGCCCCAGCATTATTTGCCATTAAACTAACGCCTTCCATTTGTGGTATGATTAAATATTCTCCATTTGTAAGTATTGAATCCTCATATTATCACATCATTCTCTCTCGCAAAGGCTTCAAAATTACTACGAATACTTTGATCGGACAAACTCAGCAGCTCATTACCGAATCGCTCTGTATCGCCGAGGTTTAAGCTACGGATCATCATTTTAACTGGCCCGATTGCTGCGGGCGCTATTGATAGCCGCCTAAAGCCAATAGCAAGCAATGCCAAGGCACCAATGGTACTTCCTGCTATCTCCCCACAAAGTGTAAGTGGCACATTTTTTTCAGAACATTTATTAACAATAAACCGTAACATCTTTAATGAAGGCGGTGACAACGTATCATAACGATTGTTGAGTTTGGGATTTTCGCGGTCACTAGCATAAAAAAATTGCATCAGATCATTACTACCTACTGATATAAAGTCTACAAGGGGTAATAACTCATCGAGTTGCCATACAAGACTTGGTACCTCAAGCATTGTTCCTACTTTAATATCTATAGGCATAGGTCTATTGTTTCGTCGATGGCGGTTTAATTCTTTTTCTAGAATACCCTTAGCCCGCATAAACTCATCCACAGTAGTAATCATTGGAAACATTACACTAAGTGTCATTCCCGCTGCGGCTGTGATGAGCGCCCGGAGTTGGTATCTAAGGAGGCCCGGGCGATCAAGTCCAATTCTAATCGCACGCCAACCAATTGCAGGGTTTTCCTCACTATCGCGCTTTAAGAAAGATACCTCCTTGTCCCCCCCAATATCAAGAGTTCTAAACGTAACAGGCTTTTCACTAGCAGCATCAATAATTGACTTATAAAATTTTACTTGGGGGCGAACGCGTGGCAAGGTTTTACTAATCATAAACTGGAATTCAGTCCTAAATAGACCAACTCCAGAAGCCCCTGTCCTATGCATCCCCTCAATATCCATAGCAAGACCCCCATTGACAACCAACTCTATTTTAACATGGTCTTTAGTAATAGCGGGCTTATCAATCATACCATCATAGCGCGCGAGCATTTTTTCTCTGGAAGCAATAGCATCACGGTAAGTTTCAAGGATCTCTGGAGGTGGTGCTATATAAACTTCCCCGTCCAGGCCGTGGACAATTATTTGAACTCCATCATCAATATCAAGAAGGCCTGCTTCCAACTGCCCAATCATTGGAATACCAAGTGCACGCGCCACAATAGAAACGTGAGATGTTTGAGAACCTTCCTGCAAGACCACCGCTTTAAGTTTTTCACGGTCATATTCGAGTAACTCAGCTGGTCCCATATTACGGGCGATAACCACCGCATTTTGGGGAAGTTCTTTTGATGCTGCTGTACCGGACTTTCCCATAAGGTGACGAATAAGCCGATTTGCCAAATCATCAAGGTCACTAAGACGTTCCTTGAAATAAGGATCCTCCGTCTTAATCATTTTTGATCTATTTTCAATTTGAATTTTTTGCACGGCCGCTTCTGCCGTCAAACCAGTCTCAATAGCACTCTCAATTTTGACACGCCAACCTTTATCAAGGGCAAAAAGCTTATAAACGTCTAATATTTCTCTATGTTCCCCATGATGAAGAATATCTTCTGCAGACATTATTTCATCAATTTGCACGAGCAACTTTTCAAACGCTTTACCAAGCCTCTCAAGCTGATAGTCATAGTCTTCAGAGAGATGTTGAATTATTTCAACCCGAGGCTCATGCATCACAGCAACCCCCTCCGCTAACCCCTCAGCAAAAACGGTTCCTACAAACCTGGTGACGGCCCCACGGTCAATATCTCCGTCACTGTGTTCCTGAGTTGTGATCAGGTCACCGCTAACAACTAACTCGGCCAATACCATAGCTACAGTTTGCAAGGCCTCTTCTTCTTCTTCCAAATAATGTCGGCTAGCCTGGTTTTGAACAACAAGCACTCCTACGACCTTGCCGGTTCGAAGGATCGGCACGGCCATCATTGACTTATAGCTTTCCTCCCCCGTTTCAGGACGATAAACAAACTTAGGATGCTCTTGAGCATTACTCAAATTAAGAGATGCGCCTGTGGAAGCCACAAGGCCCACCAGTCCCTCGCCAACCTGAAGTCGCGTGTTGTGTACCGCTTCTAATTTAAGGCCTTCGGTTGCGAAAAGTTCAAGAACATCCCCACCGCGAATGAAATAGGCCGAACAAACTTCAGCCACCATATTATTTGCGACCAGGTGCACAACCCTATTCAGGCGAACTTCCGCCTTATCTGCACTTGCCATTATTTCATGCAATTCCCGCATCAAGCGGCGAGGGGCATTCTGTCTGGGGGTCAATATATCCTCCCTGATCGGCTTATATTATTTAAGCTATTTGTTCTGCGGCCTGTTCTATGAGGTTCGCAATGATTTCAGAAACTGGTTGTATCTTTTTTACCATGCCTACACTTTGACCGGCCATTATTGAACCTCGTTCAACATCCCCGTCAATCACAGCGCTCCTTAATGCGCCCGCCCAATACCGTTCTATTTCAAGTTGGGCAGCGCCCATATCGAGCTTTCCCGAATTATATTTGTCGATAACTTCACGCTGAACATCAAGAAAATCTTCTGACGCAGCATTTTTAAGAGCGCGAACAGGAATTACAGGAAAGCGTTTATCAACTTGTACTGATACAGTAGCATCACGAGCATTACCACGCATAAAGATTTTTTTAAAATTTTCATGGGCGATGCTCTCATCCGAGCAAACAAACATCGTCCCAAGCTGGGCACCGGCAGCACCCATTTGTAAATATGAAGCCATAACCTCGCCACGACCAATGCCTCCAGCGACGAAAACAGGAACATCCTGAATATGTGGCAATATTTCCTGAGCAAGCACAGACGTTGATACAGGGCCAATATGACCCCCTGCTTCAGAGCCTTCAACAACAAGAGCATCGGCACCGCTTCTGATAAGTTTTTTGGCAAGAATAAGAGCCGGTGAAAAACAAATTACTTTTGCACCACCATCCTTAATACGCTTTATCGAATCGCCTGTCGGAATTCCTCCGGCTAAGACAACATATTTGACATTGTGCGCAAGGGTCACGTCAATAAGTGCGTCAATATCAGGATGCATTGTGATTAAATTTACACCAAATGGTTTACTAGTTTTGGCAAATGTCTCTTCAATAACCTTAGATAGTAAGTCAGGCGTCATGCTTCCGCAGGCGATTACACCAAATCCCCCTGCATTGGATATCGCGCTAACCAGGTTACTTTCTGAAAGCCAGCTCATAGCTCCTCCCATTATTGCATATTCAGTACCTAAGAAATCAGTTCCCTTTTTCCATAGCTGGTTTAATTTTTTAAGACCTTCAGTATTCATAATTAATTCCCGAATTTTATATTCTATTTACTATCAAGGCCGTACGCCGTGTGAAGCGAGCGGACCGCTAATTCTGTATATACAGCCTCGATAAGGACGCTGATCTTAATTTCAGATGTTGAAATTACTTGAATATTAATTCCGCGATCTGCAAGCGTTTCAAACATAGTTGCCGCAACGCCAGCATGTGACCGCATACCGACGCCGACCACTGATATTTTTGCCACATTCATATCTGTAATCAAATTTTTGAAATCGATATTCTCCGCTCCGTTCAGAATTTTTTCCACCTTTGTAGCATCGTTTTCTGCGACCGTGAATGTTATATCGGTTTTACGGCCGCCCTCAGTTTCGTTTTGGATGATCATATCAACATTGATATTTTCATTAGCAAGCCTTTTGAAAACATCGCTAGCAATCCCTGGATTGTTTTTAACCCCAATCAGCATAACCTGTGCTTCATTTTTATCGAAAGTAATGCCACTTACAACTTTATTTTCCACAATTTCGTCCTCATCAATCAATAACGTTCCTGGTTTATCAGTAAAGCTAGAAAGTACCTGTACGCGAACTTTATGGTTCATTGCCATCACTACAGATCTTGTTTGCAGAACTTTTGCGCCTAACGATGCCATTTCAAGCATTTCTTCATAAGTAACTTTTTCAAGCTTTTGAGCCGACGGCACAATACGGGGGTCAGCCGTAAATACCCCATCAACATCTGTATAAATGTCGCACCGATCAGCGCCAATCGCTGCGGCAAGGGCAACCGCAGATGTATCAGAACCGCCACGACCCAATGTAGTTATTCTATTATCACTCGAAATACCCTGAAAACCTGCAATTACACAAACTGTCCCCTCCCTCAATCGTTCGTTAAGGGCTTTAATTTCTATTTCCTCAACTTGGGCAGCGCTATGAGCCTGGTTAGTTTTAAAAGGTATTTGCCAGCCAAGCCAGGACCGCGCAGGAACACCAATATCCTGCAGGGCTAAGGCAAGTAATCCCGATGTAATCTGTTCACCAGCAGAGACAACAGTATCATATTCGCGAGCATCGTGGAGTGGTGAAATTTCTTCAACCCATCCAACCAGTTTATCAGTGGTCCCGGCCATAGCCGAAACAAAGACAGAAACCTGATTGCCCTGGTCTACTTCTTTCTTAACTCTCCGGGCAACATTTCGGATGCAATCTAAGTTAGCAACAGATGTTCCGCCAAACTTCATAACTATTCGCGACATTAAAGCTTCTCGCATTATCCACAGTGTACATTATTTATTTAAAATAAATTGTCCCGCGCAATACATATATGCTTATAGGTGCTTGAAGCAAGTGCGGACTTGTATATATTAGGTAAATATTTGAATTTTTAATGCTTGGAGAACGCTATGGAAGCTAGAAACACCACTGCACAGGCCAAATCCGTAAATCCTGATGAGATTGCACATTTTTCCTCAATGGCAGAGACATGGTGGGACCCAAACGGCCCATTTAAACCGTTACATCAGTTAAATCCAACCCGAATCGCATTTGTAAAGGAACAGCTATGTACTCATTTCAGGCTAGATTCCTTGTGTGAAAAACCTCTTAAAGGACTGCGAATTCTCGATATAGGCTGCGGCGGTGGATTGCTTTGCGAGCCAATAAGCAGGCTTGGCGCTGTAGTAATTGGAGCCGATGCTGCGGAGAAAAATATTAAAACAGCTCGTGTACATGCTGATCAAATGGGCCTTGATATTGACTATCGACATATCACAGCTGAAGAACTCGCTGCCCAGGGGGAAATATTTGACGCAATTTTAAATATGGAGGTAATTGAGCATGTCGCCGATATACCTTCTTTTCTTGGGGCGTGTAATCTCCTCCTAAGTCAAGAGGGGTGCATGACCCTTTCAACTCTGAACAGAACTATAAAATCTTGGGCGATGGCTATTGCCGGTGCGGAATATATATTACGCTGGCTACCAATAGGAACCCATAACTGGAAAAAGTTTCTAAAACCTTCGGAGCTTTCTTCTTATGCGCAAAAAAGTGGATTTAATATTACGGTTATTAAAGGTATGGTTTTTAATCCAATAAAATCATTGTGGTCACTACATGATCGAGATTTTTCCGTTAATTATGTAGCCTTGGCTATAAAGTCAGATAATGAGCGATAGAACCGAAAATCAACCCATGCGTATCTGGTCACCAGACAGTGACTATTTAGAAGACCGCCCCGTAACCAATGAGGTACCCGTCGCCATTGAATATAACTGTATTACTTTTGCAGTCATGATGGCCTCGCCTAACGACCTTACTGACTTTGCTTATGGGTTCAGTCTGACCGAAGGTATTATTAAGGCTGAAAAAGATATTATATATGCTCAAATCAAAAAAGCCCCAAATGGACTAGTAGCCGCCATTGAAATTAATGCCAAGGCCTTCAATAATCTTGAAAAATATAACCGTGCGCTATCAGGCAGAACCGGATGTGGTCTTTGCGGAGTAGATAAGCTTGAACAGGCAGTAAAGCCCTTGGGGAAAATCATATCAAACTTCAAAGTTAAGGCCAAACAAGTTCATAAATCAATGCAGGGCATCAAATCACATCAACGCCTAAATAAAGAAACCGGAGCATTACATGCGGCAGCTTTCGTTAATGAAGACGGTCAAATTATCGCTGTACGAGAAGATGTCGGTCGCCACAATGCCCTTGATAAGTTAATAGGTCACTTGATGCGTAAAAAAATTGATCCTACAAAAGGATGTGCTCTAATTACTAGCCGCTGCAGTTTTGAAATGGTTCAAAAGTGCGCCATCATTGGTATTCCGGTTATCGCAGCCGTATCCGCCACCACGGGGCTAGCCATTGACCTAGCTAAACAGGCCGGCATTAGCATAATAGCCTTCGCCCGCAAGGGAAGTATGAATATAGTGACTGATACAGAAAATCGAATAATTTAAAAACTGCCTTGTGATAGTCTCTTTTTTGCCAAAGCAAGATCTTCTGGCGTATTTATATTAAAGAATGGATCCACTACATCAATCCATACAATTTGTGGTGGTGAATATTTTTCGATCCAACTCAACATTTTCCGCTCACCCTTCTGAAGAGCACTTTCCACATCATTTAAAAGGTTGGTGTCCCAAAGCGCTAAAATAGGGTGAACCTGACCCTGAGATTTTGCAACAACAATGGGATTAGACGAGTAGGCTTGAAGCCTGCTCACAAAATCCTTAGGTATAAATGGTGTATCAGCCGGCGCTGTTATTACTTTTGAAAAGCCTCTTTCTTTTGCTGTCTTTAAAGCCGTATAGATGCCGCCAAGGGGGCCTGCACCTTTTATTAAATCAGGGATAACTTCCAGAGAAGTATCAAGATCGTTTCGATTAGCATTAACAATGAGGCTATCTACTTGTGGAGATAAGCCATTGATCACATGATTAAGTATGCTAGTGCCACAAATTGAGAGTAGAAGCTTATCACCGCCGACCATTCGGCTCGAGGTGCCTCCCGCAATAATAAAACCAATGGGTGCCGTGTTATATTGTGGTTTATTGATCATGAAATATCAACTGTCGAGCTTGTTTAAGCCCGGTACAGGAAGGATATCAATACCTTCTTCAAGCAACTCTTCGGTTTCACGAATAGTTGTTTCACCGTAAATACCCCGCTTTTCACCCTCTCCAGCATGTATTTTGCGTGCCTCGTCCGCAAAATCATCTCCAACATATTCACAGGATTTTTCAACCTGCCTGCGGAATTTAGACATTGTATTATGCATATGATCAAGGGCGCGCTTAACATCATCCGCGCTAACTTGTTTGCTCGAATCAGAGTGGGCACTCACCGTAACTTTATGATCTTCGCTGTCCTGTTTAGACTGATAAGCTTCATTAATAGTCTCTCCCTTAGCTGAAATATTAGGCGACATCAATGATTTCGCAGTCTTAGTACAGCCACACAACGGGCACTCCACAAGATCGCTATCAATTTGCTCTTCATACGCTTCATTATTCTGAAACCATGCCTCAAAAACATGGCCGTCACTGCATTTTATATCAAATAAAATCATTATAATTTCTAACTGACTAAAGAATTATTTACCCTTAAGGATAACTGTCTAAGGTAATGTTTGTATAACAATATTTTTGTCATGGGTCAAAGACCCAATCCTATTTCTTGCCCTTACTACTAGCTTCATATTTATTTCGGCCACAGTAACCCCAATTTCATTGCCCCCATCGCTGATAATAGTTCCCCAAGGGTCAACAATCAAGGAATGGCCATAGGTCCTACGACCATTGGTGTGTTTACCACACTGTGCTGGAGCAAAAATAAAGGCTCCGTTTTCAATAGCACGAGCGCGAAGAAGCGCGTGCCAGTGGGCTGCCCCGGTTTGCTGCGTAAAGGCTGCAGGGACAGTAAGCATAACGGCACCGGCATGAGAAAGCGCTCGATAAAGATGAGGAAAACGAAGATCATAGCATATTGAAAGCCCAACTTTTCCCCACGGTAGATTAGCTACCGCCGCCTCTGTTCCTGCTTCATAAAAGCTTGATTCCCTGTATGCATCTTCTCCCGGCAAATTGACATCAAACATGTGAATTTTATCATAGGTGACTATTTTTCTACCTTCTGGCGAAAAAAGAAAGCTTTTATTAGTGGCTTTTTTACCCACCTTGATAGCAATTGATCCAATGAGCAGCCATACTCCCAGCTCTTTGGCCAGCGAAGCAAAGTACCGCCAAGAAGTATCTTTTTTCTCAGTAGATATTTTCTCCATAGCCTGCTTTGATTCAAAATCAAGTAGCGTAGTCATCTCAGGGGTCAAAATAAATTCCGCTCCTTGCGAGGCCGCTTGCCGAATAAGTTTATCAGCCACGCGTATATTATCGCTCATGACATGACTAGATGTCATTTGTACAAGACCAACTTTGAATTTATTGTTTGAGGTTTTCATAACTCAGCCTATCATAAAAAAAGGTGTTCTAGGTCAGCTCTTCTGTTCTAAGAGGCCGTCAAGGTGACCCGCTCTATCTAGTGCGTACAGATCATCGCTACCACCAATATGGTCTCCGTTAATAAAAATTTGTGGAACGGAGCTAGCCCCGCTAGTGAGCTTGACCATTTCAGCTTTATATTCATCCTTAGACCAGATATTATATTCTTTATATTTACTACCCTTAGAAGCCAAGAGTTGCTTAGCCATGCTACAATACCCACACCCGGGACGCGTATAAATTACTATATCGGACATTGTTATTTTTCCATTATTAATTAAGACTATATGATGTATATAGTTTTTTAGGCTCTTTATTCAATGAGCTTTTCTTATTTTAAAATATGTTATGTAAAATAATTAGAAGTGTCGCTTAACTAATATAGACCAAAACAGACCATTATTTGATCTAATCAGGTTAATTGCCTCTTTTCGTTTGCCTATAAAAATGCCATATAGTCATTATGGCACAAAAAAATTCTTCATTTAAAGCTCCCCTCAAAAGTAGTGATATATTTAATCGATCACTAATCAGATCTCGACGAGAGCTTATTGCAAGGTCCTTCTCAGATTATGATTTTCTCAATCGTGAAATCAGCGAACGGCTAATTGATAATTTGCATGATATCAAAATGTCTTTTAAAAAAATACTGAGCATGAACCTATGTGATGATACAATACGAACTTATTTCAAGGATATGTTTTTGATTAATCAAAATATGGCGCATAAAATGTTGGATGGAAAGTATGGCAAAAAGGTTCAGGCTGATGAAGATTTTTTACCTTATAAAAACCAATGCCTTGAACTAATAATAAGCTGCCTTACACTTCATTGGATAAATGACCTTCCTGGTGCTCTCATACAAATTCGAAGAAGTCTCAAACCCAACGGTTTATTTATGGGTGCCGTATATGGCGGCGAAACACTCTTTGAATTACGAGCCTCAATGCTAAAGGCTGGTATAGATATTCGCGGAGGCATTACCCCACATGTGTCTCCATTCATGGATATTCGTGATGCAGGGACGCTAATGCAACGGGCAGGTTTTTCATTACCTGTCGTCAGCACAGAACGAATTACTGTTAATTACAAAGACGCTTTTTCTCTCATGAAGGAACTTAAAAATATGGGTGAAAATAACGCACTAATAAAAGGGTTTAAGGGCCTTACATCAAAAAAATTTATGTTTGCTGTAGCAGAAAAATATCAGCAGGATTATGGTAATGAGCAAGGTAGAATTCCGGCCACATTTGATATTATTTACCTGAAGGGATGGGCTCCCCATGAAAGCCAACAACAGCCCCTAAGACCCGGCACCGGGAAAATAAGTCTAAAAGATGCCCTTGACCTAAAACCAAAGTCTTCATAAAAAATCTCTAATCATAGCAATCAATGGTTCGTCTGCGGGCGGCATAGGGTACGTTTTCAATTCGTTAACTTTTACCCATTTAAGTTTTTGCCCCTCACATGGCCTGACAAAGCCATCCCATTTGCGACAAAGGTAAACCGGCATCAATAAGTGAAAATCATCGTAAGTATGCGAAGCAAACGTAAACGCAGCAAGGCAGGCCTCACTAATATCAATGCCGAGCTCTTCCTTTAATTCTCGGATGATTGCTCTTTCTGGCGTTTCTCCTGGTTCTAATTTACCCCCAGGAAACTCCCAAAGGCCTGCCATGCTTTTACCTTCAGGACGCTTAGCAATAAGAACCCGGCCATCAATATCAACCATTACTACCGCAGATACAGTTATTATCTTCACAGGGCCCCGAGGCCAGCCACCAGGTGGGTCTGGACAAAATTCAGTCATATAATTGATCCTTACTTAGGGTTTAAAATATTTAGATTATTAAGCTCTAACGTGTTCTCCAAAGGCCCTAAAGTACTTACTAGCTCAGCGGAAAATTCAACCTCGGGCGCTATAACCCCAATTTAGTCTTTTTGTTTGTTTCTCTCTCTTATAAGCTGTGAAATAAAGAGATGTCCATTAATTCTCCAAAAAATACGGGTAATATCGCCGACAAACATTGACAGTGGACACTCTCGTTCTTATTTGTGCTACTCTATTTGTGTTGTATAATATATATGTAAGTTTTTGAGTTCTCGAACATGAACGGCTACTGTGCGAATTCAATATAAATTATCATTAAAAGCATGACAGGCTAATTAGGAAAAATAAAATGCTGGGAATAGGCAAAATCGCCAAAAAAATATTTGGTACCGCCAACGAGCGTTACTTAAAAGGCCTTGAGCTCCGCGTAATAGCAATTAACGCCCTTGAACCAGAAATTTCTGCTCTTTCTGATGAAGAACTTAGGGGAAAAACAAACGAATTTAGGGACCGTCTCGCTAATGATGAGCCCCTAGATAGCCTATTGGTTGAAGCTTTCGCTGTTGTTCGTGAAGGAGCTATTAGAGCGTTAGGGCAGCGGCATTATGATGTACAGCTTATTGGCGGTATAGTTCTCCATGAAGGTCAAATTTCCGAAATGAAAACTGGTGAGGGTAAAACGCTTGTTTCTACATTAGCCGGATACCTTAATGCACTTCCTGCTCGAGGAGTGCATATTGTAACAGTTAATGATTATCTGGCAAGCCGTGATTCTGAGTGGATGGGACAAATATATCGTTTTCTTGGTATGACCGTAGGTTGTATTATTCCTAATATTCCCGATGAAGATAGAAAAACTGCTTATGCTTGTGACGTAACTTACGCCACAAACAATGAACTTGGCTTTGATTATCTTCGTGACAATATGAAGTTTCATCAAGATGCAATGGCTCAACGCGATCCACATTTTGCGATCGTGGATGAAGTCGACAGCATTCTTATTGATGAGGCCCGGACCCCTCTCATTATTTCAGGACCAACTGAGGACAAATCAGAGCTATATGTTTCTATAAATAAAATTCTCCCCGATCTAGTCGATGAAGATTATGAAATTGATGAAAAATCAAAAACAATTACCTTGACTGAAGAGGGGATGGAACATTTAGAAGAAGTGCTCCGAAACGCGGGGCTGATTGAGAGTGATAATTTATATGATTATGGCAATGTAGCTGTGGTTCATCACGTCAATCAAGCGCTGAAGGCGCATAAACTCTTTCACGCAGAAAAAGAATATATCGTCAAGAACAACGAAATTGTTCTAATTGATGAATTTACTGGCCGTATGATGGACGGCAGGCGACTTTCCGAAGGACTTCATCAAGCCATTGAGGCTAAAGAAGGTGTCGATATTCGTTCCGAGAACCAAACATTGGCATCCGTAACTTTTCAAAACTATTTTCGCCTTTATCATAAACTTGCCGGCATGACTGGGACCGCAGCAACAGAGGCATCTGAATTTGGAGATATTTACGGACTGGGTGTAATCGAAGTGCCAACCCACGTTGACCTTGCCCGTGTTGATGATCATGACGAAATTTACAGAACATCTGACGAAAAATATGCTGCAATTATTGACCGTATTGAAGAGTGTTATAAAACAGAGCAGCCCATTTTAGTAGGTACCGTAAGTATTGAAAAATCAGAATATTTAGCAAATATGCTTAAAAAGCGTAAGGTAAAGCATAAGGTTCTTAACGCTAAATTTCATGAAGAGGAGGCTTACATTGTAAGTCAAGCTGGACGCAAGGGAGCAGTAACAATCGCTACTAACATGGCGGGGCGGGGCACCGATATTCAGCTTGGTGGCAATGTTGATATGCGAATTGAGCGCGAAGTAACGGAAAAAAATGCTGCTAAACGTGAGAGAAAAATTGCGGTAATTACTTCTGAGGTTTCTAAAGAAAAGAAAACAGTGATAGAGCTTGGTGGTCTTTTTGTTCTTGGAACCGAACGGCATGAAAGTCGCCGAATAGATAATCAACTGCGTGGGCGGTCTGGTCGTCAAGGGGACCCCGGCTACTCTAAATTTTTCCTCAGTATGGAGGACGACCTAATGCGCATATTCGGCGGAGAGAAGATGGACGTCTGGATGCAAAAACTTGGCTTCGAAGAGGGGGAATCTTTGACCCACCCCTGGCTTAACCGTGCAGTAGAGAAGTCGCAGGAAAAGGTTGAGACCCGCAACTATGATATACGTAAAAATCTCCTCAAGTTCGACAATGTTATGAATGATCAGCGTAAAGCTATATATGAGCAACGGCGGGAAGTAATGACTGAAGAAGACCTCGAGGAAACTATTTCTGATATGCGCGAAAACCTTATAGATGACTTTATATCCAACTATATTCCTGCGCGGAGTTACCCGGAAGACTGGGATAGTAAAGGCCTTTCCATAGAAACAAAACGTATCTTTACCAGGGACTTTGGTCTCGAAGAATGGGTCAAGGAAGATGGGATTGATGGTGAAGCGCTTGCAGATCGTTTGGTTGAGGCCACAGAAAATTTCATGGCAAAAAGAAGTGTCGACATCGGCCCCGAAATCATGAGACAGCTCGAACGAACAATTTTACTTCAATCAATTGACAGCCATTGGAAAGAGCACTTAGCACAACTTGACCATCTGAGACAGGTTATTCAGTTACGTGCATATGGCCAGCGAAATCCTCTTGATGAGTATAAAACAGAATCATTTTCTATGTTTGAGAGTATGCTTACAAATACCCGCGAAAATGTTGCTTTGCTACTTTCACATGTTGAAATTCGTCGTTCAGAAGAGGTTCCAAGCCTTGCAGAACCGGATCGCGAGCGCATGAACGAAAGCCGCCTTGGAAATAATAGTTCCGGCGCAGCGCTTACCGGAAACCCCGCACAATGGAAGCAAACTCCGCGTAATGCAGACTGTCCCTGTGAGAGTGGAAAAAAATACAAACATTGTCATGGGCTTGTTACACCAAAGGTTGGAAGAAATGATCCATGTCCATGCAAGAGCGGCAAGAAATATAAACATTGTCATGGGGCAATCTAGTAACAATAACAAAGTATTAGCCTACTATGGTCTTTCTATAATAAGCCCGACGCCTTAAAGGCCATTATTGCCCATGTTAAGAAACTTCTTACTGCGAAGTTCTTTGATTTTTTCTGCGCTAATCATTGAAAACTCAGAAAGTGCATTATCGATTGCTCTGCCAACAGCTTCCATAGTCTGATCGTGATCACGATGTGCGCCGCCAATAGGTTCAGGAATAACTTCATCAATTACTTCAAGCTTATGTAGATCTTGCGCTGTGACCTTAAGGGCATTGGCCGCATCTTCTGCCTTTTCATTAGTCCTCCATAATATTGAAGCGCAACCTTCAGGTGAAATAACACTATAAACGGCATGCTCCATCATGAGAACTTTGTTACCGACAGCGAGGGCAACAGCACCGCCTGATCCTCCTTCGCCAACAATGATACTGATCAGCGGGACCTTAACAGCAAGACAGGCCTCCGTTGATCGAGCAATTGCTTCAGCTTGACCACGTTCCTCCGCGCCAATGCCGGGGTAGGCCCCGGCAGTATCAACAAAAGTGATTATCGGCATTTTAAGCTGGTCAGCAAGATGGAAAAGTCTAATTGCTTTACGAAACCCTTCGGGGCGAGCCATTCCAAAATTATGTTTAATACGGCTTTCTGTATCATTACCTTTTTCATGCCCAACAACCATAACTGTTTGGCCCTTAAAGCGTCCAATACCACCTATTATCGCATGATCATCAGAAAACCCACGGTCCCCAGAAAGGGGCATAAAATCCGTGAACAGGTTTTTAATATAGTCAGATAAATGGGGTCTGTCAGGGTGACGAGCAACTTTAATTTTCTGCCAAGACGTTAGTTTAGAATAAGTAGACCGGAGCAACTTATCAAGCTTAGCCTCAAGACGACTTACTTCCTCTGCGATGTTAATTTCATCACCGCTTTCTAGAACTTTCATATCGCGAATGCGGCTTTCCAGTTCGGCAATTGTTTTTTCAAAATCCAGATAGGTTTGCATATAATAAGACTACGTTACCATTGTTAGCAAAAAAGCATTTATACCTCTTGAGATCTTAAAAGGCGACTAAAAAAATACCGGTAAAATAAATAATGCTGCTATTTAACAAGCGGATGCTTATTTTGTACCAATGATTTAAGCCTTTCCTCTAAAACATGTGTATAAATTTGCGTTGTACTAATATCCACGTGACCGAGCATTTTTTGCACCGCCCTCAAGTCCGCTCCATTTGAAAGCAGGTGCGTAGCAAAGGCGTGCCGAAGAACATGGGGCGACAAACAAGACGACATAATTCCAACTTTTACGCCAAGACCCTTTAGAAGCTGTGCAAATCGATGGCGCGTAAGGTGACCGAGTTTTCCTGTCGACGGAAAAAGCCATTTTTTTTGCTTTTGAGAATACTTTTCATTTCCCTTAGCGTCTTTAGCTGAGACCATAACATTAAGATAACCTTCGACAGCCCTCTGAGATCTCACACTCAAGGGGACCAATCGTTCTTTATCACCTTTTCCTCTAATATAAATATAAGGTTCGGCACTCCTGAATGACGCTCTTGGTAAGCTCACTAGTTCTGAGACACGAAGACCGGTTGCATAAAGCAACTCAATCAACGCGAGCAGTCGTAAATCAAATAAATGTAGCGTTTCTTTGGCGCGGGCCTCTGCCGCGTCGAGTAATTTTGAAACTTGTTTTTCACTGAGAATTTTTGGTAAAGCCCTACCGATGGTGGGACTTTCAAGGCCAAGTGCAGGATTATCGTTTCGGATACCTTCGGCGTAAAGAAATTTAAAAATTTGTCTCAGACAGGAAAGTTTCCGCGAGGCAGTGCTGGCTGCAAAATTGTTTTTATTAAGAAGAATAAGGTACTTTTTAAGATCATTTCTTAGGGCATATTGAAAAGTATTATTAGAAAGCCTTGGCACCGATTCAATAAATTGCAAAAGATCCCTAGAGTATGAATCTATTGTATTAAGAGATGCAGCTCGCTCCGTTAGGAGCATTTCTAAAAATAAATCAATAAGTTGCTGATCTCTCATCAAAAATCATTCGCCACCAAAGCCTCAATTGCAATTTGTCTCGCTTCCTGCTCTAGTCCAAAACTTCGAAGTAGGCGAATAACAGCACTTATACCGGTAGCATCAAGACTTCCGGGACCATCAGGGCCCATAGCAATAAGGCTGAGTATAATAGATTGGGCAGGTTTATTTTCAGCTACCGCCCTAATCATTTCTCGCCAGACACCAAGTGGAATTGATCTCATTTTTTTTGTATAATTTTCGCTTATAAGGTCCCTCCATCTGTCCTCAGGAACATAGTTACCAAAAGCCTCTGCAATAGCATAAAACAAAGTCGCTTTATCATCTCTGGTCTCAGGCGCAAGTAACGCCTGACCATTCCACCACAAATTAAGAATATCCTTTGTCCAGCGAATATCACCCTTATTTGCAGCAATGGTGATAAGCGGCCAGATATTTATTAATGCACGTGTCGCCTCGGCATCCCCGCCAGCAGCGCGTTGACGAGCAAAATCGTACCACTGAGCTGCTCGCTGTAAATCCCCAGCAAGCAAAAGACCTCGCGTAACATGATGAGCACTATTCATTAATTTTAAAGTTGGAGTAATAGATTGCAATGTATCTCTATTAAGGATCGCTTTGCGACCCATATCATTATTTGCGCCCGCCCGTTGCCAAATCTCACTAAGTATTAGTACCTTGTTCTCGTCTAGTACTTGTCTGGATGCTGCTTGATATAATAAAGCCTCCGCCAAGGGCCTATCATCAAACTGCGTCAGTCTTACAGCCTGAATATATTCATTTTCCGTAAACTCCTGAATATCATATACCTCACCTAATTTTTCTGAAGAGACCCCGCCGAGAAGGTAGCTTTTAATAGCTGCCTGAAGCCTAATTTTAGCTGATAGGTTTGCATTAAGAACTAGAGCACTGACCAACAAAGGGGAGCTAGTTTCAATTAAGTCTGCATTAATCGGCTGGTCAAGCAGGCTGAGAATAGTATAATTTAGCGGATCAAGTGAAGTAATCCCAATACTCATGAAGGATCCTCTGGCTTCTGGAGGCGCCATTAACTCTTGCAGTAAATCAAAGAAGACATAGTCATTGATATTTCGGTCCCCAAGGGTACTTAGTGCGGCCTGAGCAACAATATTATCTCCTTCAAGAACTCCGCAAAAACCAAACATTTTAAGCCAAAAAATCTCCGTCACACTCATCTCTGCTGCATCGCGCAATTTATTTGCAGAGCTATCGATCACTCTTGGGCTATTCTTCATGGACTGGCTGCGGGCTCTTTGGGATATCTGACAGGCCCCAATCAAATCACCCCCTAACATCAAAATTTCCGCATTCTCTTGCTTCGGTTCAAGAGTTTCCTGAGGAAGGCTCTGTAAAAACAGAACAAGATCATTAAGGTTCCCTCTTTCAGTAAGCTCTTTAAGTCTAAGGCTTATAAAGCGCCTTAATAGCTCTTGGTCAGCCTTCTTATTATCTTGCTCTACAGCTTTTTGGGTCCCTTTTTCTGACCCTCCTAACGCTTGTCCTAACGGCATTGACGCAAATGAAAGTAATAGTTTTTGCGATATAGCATCCATAGCTGGTGATTTAGTTGGCAACTTAAGAACTTCAAATAATTCCTCTATCATTTTTATCGAAGACGGTTGCCAAATATTTTGGGCTAAACCTCCTTCAGCTGGCGTCACCGTGCCATAAGCACTCTCAAAGTAAGCATTCTCTTCTTTTGAAGCTCCTTGATCACCTTTCTCAATATAATCTATGGTTTGATTAAAGCGTTCTTCAGCGGCACGTGCAATTTCGCTATCAGCCGGAAAATAGGGTCCTGGAACCTCAGAGGGGAAAAGAATGGGCATGGGTTGGTCATTCGCTTCACGCACATTTTGCTCGGTAGATTGGCCATATACAAGTGTCGAAGCAAATGTCATGCTGATAAGCATAGCGACCAGAACACTCCAAAATGTCCTAAACATATAGAACCTTGGTATAAATACCGTTGAAATTGGAAAAAACATAAATATTCCTAGAAACAATAGATTAATTCGGAAAAAGTTCGTTAGGGAGAATTTTTATAATAAGTTCCGTCGGAGCTGGAATATCAGCCATCATAAGATAAATTCCCGTTCCTACAATAGCCAGAATTATTAAAATAATTAGGTAAAACCAGACTTTTGACATTTGTATATTGACCCCTGTAATATTAAAAACATAAATTAGAAATGTAACATAACATATTAACTGTCTATCTTCACAGCGTAAAACTAGCTAAAAAATATGTTTATTTCGTGGCTAAACTCATTAAAGACATGTAAATAGTAGATATAATGGATAATTCAAAAAAAAGAAAAAATATATCGCGAGCCCCGCATCTAAAATATCCCCTTCGAAAAAGCATTTCACTGGTTGGTCTCATGGGATGTGGAAAAACAACTATTGGGATGCGACTTGGCCGAAGGATCAATTTAGAGTTTGTCGATAGCGACCACGAAATAGAGCTCGCGGCCGGGCACACCGTGGCAGATATTTTTGATAAATTTGGCGAAGATGATTTTCGAAAAGGTGAACGAAAAGTCATTAATAGGCTACTTAATCAAGACAGAAATATTATTCTTGGGACCGGAGGTGGTGCCTTTATGGACGAGCAAACGCGTAAACGACTTAAACACAAAACCATTGTTATTTGGCTTTGTGTTGATCTAGACCTTCTTGTCGAAAGAACATCAAAAAGGGATACTCGACCATTACTGCAAAAAGGTAACCCCCAAGAAATTTTCAAAAAGTTGTCTAAGGAGCGATATCCTATTTATGAAGAATCTCATATAATTGTAGAAAGTGGTCAAGCGCCACATGATATGGTAGTTAATAATATTATATTACAGATTAATAAATATCTAGCGCCTGATAAAAATGACGACAGTGGGCAGGAGAGGTAGCATGGCAAAAACAATAAAAGTTGACCTTGGCAATAGAAGCTACGAAATTCTAATTGGTGAAAACATCCTTGATACGGCAGGACAACATGTTCGAGCTCTATTAAACCGCGCTAGTACAGTGATTGTTACTGACGAAAATGTTGCACGTCACCAGCTTTTTCGACTCCAGGCGAGCCTGGCTGCAGAGAGCATTACCTTTGAAACGATTATTCTGCCCGCAGGCGAAGGAACAAAATCAATTAGCCATCTTGAAAATTTGCTTGAGGCTATGCTCAAAATAAAGCTTGAACGTAACGATATGATCATTGCGCTCGGTGGAGGCGTCATTGGTGATTTAGTCGGTTTCGCGGCGAGTGTTTATTTACGTGGCATTGATTTCATTCAAGTGCCAACAACTCTGCTCGCACAAGTAGATAGTTCTGTCGGAGGAAAAACTGGTATCAATAGCCCTCAGGGTAAAAACCTAATCGGGGCTTTTCATCAGCCTCGGCTCGTGATTATTGATATAACAACGCTGGAAACCCTTGAACCCCGCCATATAGTCGCTGGATATGCGGAAATCGTCAAATATGGGTTAATCAACAATCCTAGCTTTTTTATGTGGCTAGAAAGAAATGGTCAGGTACTTATTTCCGGCCCCAAGGCACAAAATCGCGCCCTCAGAAGCGAGGCTATTTTAAAAAGTTGTGAAGCAAAGTCTGCTATCGTTGCACAGGACGAAAAAGAAAAGGGTGTCCGTGCACTCCTTAATCTTGGACATACTTTTGGTCATGCGTTAGAAGCAGAGAATGGTTATAATGATAATCTTCTTCACGGAGAGGCAGTCGCTATGGGCGTCATTCTCGCTTTTCAGTTATCCGAAAAAATGGGACTTTGTTCCGCAGACGATGTTTATCGTGTAAAAAAGCACTTCGAACAAACTTCCGCTCTGTCAATATTAGATTTTAATTTCAATGTTGATAGTCTACTTGAAAACATGACAAGGGATAAAAAAATGACTGATGGGAAACTTACTTTTGTCATCGCATCAGGGATAGGAAAATCATATTTGTCAAGAGACGTCGATATGAAAGATGTTAAAGCTGTACTCGAATTGAGCCTGAAAGGATAATTCTAAGACTGATGGAAACTGAACTTATTACTGCAATAGTTGTTATTATTTTTCTAGTCATATTTTCTGGGTTTTTTTCAGGCTCGGAAACATCCCTCACTGCAACTTCGGCATCCAACATGCATAAGCTCTCTAAAGAAGGTAATCAAAAAGCAAGTTTAGTCGAAAAACTGATCGCTGATCCAGAGAGCCTTATTGGGGCTATACTACTCGGCAACAACATGGTTAATATTCTTGCCTCGGCACTCGCCACCTATATATTTATTGAATTGTTTGGAGAGATAGGAGTTGTTTATGCCACTTTTACCATGACAGCTATAGTTCTTATCTTTGCTGAAGTAATGCCTAAGACCTACGCTATCGCAAACCCAGAACGAGTTGCACTTAAAGTCGCACCAGTGATAAATATATTTGTGATTATATTCTCGCCAGTAGTTCGGCTCATTCAAATTATTGCGCATCAAACCCTACGCTTTCTTGGTATCAAGTTAGAAGAAAATCAGCGCGTGCTGAGCCCGCAAGATGAAATTCGCGGAGCTATTGATCTGCAGGCTCATGAAGGTGGCATTGTTAAAGAACATAAAGACATGTTAGCAGGTATTCTTGATCTAGATGAGATTAGTCTAGAGGACGTGATGGTTCACCGAAGAAATGTAGAAACAATTAATGTTAAAGATCCTATTGAAGCTATATTCCAGCAAATTGTTTCAAGTCCTTATACTAGGCTCCCCATGTGGGAAAAAGATCAAGATAATATTATCGGCGTCGTACACGCAAAAGACGTGCTGAGAGTAACACGAAAAGAAGATGATGTGCTTGACCATCAAACCCTAAGAAAGATAGCCCTGTCGCCGTGGTTCGTTCCGGAAACAACAAGCCTGCGCGATCAGCTAAAGATGTTCTTGGCAAAAAAGAGTCACTTTGCCATTGTTGTTGAGGAATACGGCGCATTAATGGGCGTTATAACACTAGAAGATATCCTCGAAGAGATTGTCGGCGATATCACAGATGAACACGACACTTTGAACAGTGATGTTAAGACCCTCAAATCAGGGGAAATTATTGCAGATGGTACAATTCCAATTCGTGATTTAAATCGACAGTTCAACTGGAACTTGAAACATCCTGAAGCAATAACTATTGCGGGCTATATCATTGACCAAGCAGAAACCATTCCTATTCCAGGACAGGTTTACAAAAAAAACGGCTTTGAATTCGAAATTTTAAAACGCACACGAAATCAAATTACCAAAATTAAGATTATTCCCCCTACGACTTAATTTTTTTTCTTAACAATAGCGAGCATTTTATCTATCTGCTCTTCCGTTATTTCTCTTATATCACGATTAAGAAGATTAACGAGTTCTGTCGCCGCTGCGCTTAGGCCAGATGTGTCAACAACAGTCCGGGGGTGAGAAAGAAGAGCGAGCTTTTCCAATTCTTCCGCCTCATCCCAAATAATATTAAAATAGCTTATAATCTGTTGAATAAGCTTCCAGGATGGCCGACCACGATGTCCATGTTCTAGCGCTGAAAGATAAGCCGGGCTGATGGCAAGCTTCTTTGCCATTTGTTTCTGACTTACGCCCCGTTTTTCTCTGAGTGCTCTAACTCTCTCGCCAAATGGGGTCATTATATCCTCTTTAAAACAACATATAGAGCGCCAGTCCCACCATCACTTTGACGGGCATCCTGGAAAGACACTACCATGTTTCGCATGTTACCGCTTGAAAGCCAAAGCGGAACTTCTCGCCTAAGAACGCCGCGACTATTTGTACAATCAGTGTATTGAAACTCTGTATAACCATTTTTTTTAGCAC
>Ga0308019_10000201_pt1 | contig 36622 bp, 33 predicted proteins | sample Neamet284_FD_203135 | JGI IMG/M metagenome (GOLD analysis project Ga0308019, IMG submission 203135) | Marine microbial communities from water near the shore, Antarctic Ocean - #284 | ecosystem: Environmental > Aquatic > Marine > Unclassified | place: Southern Ocean | collected 2014-10-01
TACCCATACCTTTTTTTTACTAAGTCGTTCAAAAGAGTCAACTGTTTCTTCAGATAACCATCCATATTCCGGACGTTGTTCCATAAGTTTGTGTTTAAGAAAATCATCTGCAGCCTTATCAGCCGTTGTCACTGGGTTATGATAACCTTTTTCTTTGATTTCATAATCAGATTTAAAATAACTTAATATTATATCACCGGCTTTAATCGCGGCATTAGTTGCTAATTCAAAATCAGAGAACATTCATCTATATCTAATTAAATAATTTATTTTTAATCTTTTATACCGCCGGCTTGACTAATAAGTATTAGCAACGCATTCTTTATAGCAAGGGCGCCATCTTCATTTAGCCACCATTCATTAAGCGAATGACCATATTTTCCACTACCTCCCCGTCCAATAGTTACAGCTGGAATATTTTTAGAAAATGGTATATTTGAATTAGTAGAGCCACTGCCTAATTTTGGCGTTCCTCCCAAATAACTAATACTAGCCATTGTTCTTTGAACAAGTGGATCATTAGGATCTACTTTTCCTGCTGGTCGATTTCCAACCATCTTAATATCTATAGTCATTTTTTTAGTAGTTCGTCCCAAATCATTTTGATCTTTTAATGCTTCTTGCATAGCATTTTGAAAAATTACATCCATTTCTTTTAATCTTTTTGGATTCGCTGATCTCATATCTACTTCCATCCACGACTCAAAGGGAATTGAGTTAACAGAAGTACCACCTCCAATCCTACCAACATTATAACTAACTTTTGGACCTTTAGTTAGGCTAAATAAATCTGCCCCATTAGTAAAATACTCTATAGAACGTCCCAAGGCATGATGTGGATTAACTAATCCAAAGGCACCCCAAGAATGACCACCCGGACCTTTAAAGGTTACGCGATAACGATGAGAACCTACAGCAGAGGTTGCAACTCGATCTAAGCCTCCTCCATCAACCGCAATGTAGCTATCAATACTGATATCTCCTGAATTAAATAAATTCTTCACTCCACGAAGATCACCTAGTCCTTCCTCACCTACTGTACCAGCAAAGTATATAGTAGCATTCGTACGAATTTTAGTATCAGTTATCACTTGAAGAAGAGTAACAATGAGAGCAAGTCCCCTAGTGTCATCTCCAATACCAGGAGCAAAAAGAGTATCACCTCGCATTTGAACACTTACATCAGTACCTATAGGAAATACAGTGTCTAAATGACCTTCTATAAGAACTGTTTTTTTACCAGAACCTTTTAACTCAGCAATTACATTCCCAACCTCATCAATAAATACTCGATCAGCACCAGCTTTTTTTAAAAGTTGAGAGAAAGCTTCTGCACGTTTCTGTTCATTAAAAGGTGGCGCCGGGATCTCAGTCAAATAAATTAAATTTGCTTGAGTTATCTTTTCAAGCTCGTCAATTTTTTTAAAGGCAGCTTTTATTTTAGACGATTTAGCTAATCTTTTTATTTCTTTATTATATTTAGATTTTATTGATGGGGTTATATCTTGAGCAGAAACTAAAGAAACCGCAAAGAAAAGAAAAAATGAAATTAATATTAATTGTGAATTTTTCATAAAAGGTTTGCCTTAAATTTTATTTGATAGTGCAAATTAAAAATTGTTTAGAAACAAAAATAGTTTTTATATATCTTTATTAAGCACACTAAAATAACGTGATTCAGCATGAGAAAAATACCACCCACTCACAGAAGCTGCTGGATACATTGCTCTATTTTCTGTAAGTGATATCTGAGTATTTTTATCAACATCAAGTAACTTCCAAATTGTATCTTTTTCTGTATGATCAGGACAGGCCGGATATCCTGGGGCAGGCCTTATCCCATTGTATTTTTCATAAATCAAATCTTTTTCATTTAATTTTTCATCAACAGAATAACCCCAAAATTCTTTTCGAACCCTTTCATGTAGATGTTCAGCAAAGGCCTCAGCTAAACGATCTGCAAGGACTTTTGCCATAATTGAATTATAATCATCATGCGAATCTTCAAATTCTTTAACAATTTTTTCTAGCCCGTGACCTGTGGTGACTGCAAATGAACCAATATAATCATTATTTGGACTGATAAAATCAGCGAGGCTATAATTAGATTTATTTTTGCCTTTATCAACTATTTGACGTGGAAAGTTAAATTCTAAATCACTCGTAAATACTTTCTCATCTTTTGCATAAGCTTTATGAATTCCAAACACCGCATCAGCCTTAAGTAATTTTTCTTTTATTATGCGATTTAATAGAACTTTACCATCATGAAAGAGCTTTTGCGTTTCGTTTCCGTATTTCTTGTTCGTAAGTATTCCAGGAAAAACTCCTTTAAATTCCCATGCATGAAAAAATGGCGACCAATCTATATAATCAACCAGTTTATTTAGTGGATAATCTTTTAAAACTTTTACCCCTTCAAAATTAGGTTTTAAGATTTCATAGTTGTCCCAGTCAATGGCGTATTTTCTTTCACGTGCCAGTTGAATAGTAAGATTGGGCTTTACTATTTTTTTAGCACGAATAATTCTAATCTCTTCAAAATCAGAACGTACGCCCTCGATATATTTTTCTTTTTCATCTAAATTAAGGAGCTTACTAACTACACCTACCGCTCGTGAAGCATCAATCACATGTATTGTTGGGCCGGAATAATTTTGTTCTATCTTAACAGCAGTGTGTTTTCTACTTGTAGTTGCCCCGCCAATCAATAATGGAATTTCTAATTTAAGACGTTCCATTTCTTTAGCCACATAGACCATTTCATCTAAACTTGGGGTAATTAGACCAGAAAGACCAATAATATCAGCCTCATTTTCTTTTGCTGATGATAATATTTTGTCAGCTGAAACCATAACACCTAAATCAATAATATCATATCCATTACAACCCAGCACAACGCCCACAATATTTTTGCCAATATCATGGACATCACCTTTTACGGTTGCCATAATAATTTTACCATTTGATTTTCCACTTAAACCCATTTGATCTTTTTCTTCTTCGATAAAAGGGATTAAATGAGCCACTGCTTTTTTCATAACACGGGCAGATTTCACCACTTGAGGTAAAAACATTTTACCCGAGCTAAATAGATCTCCTACTACATTCATACCATCCATAAGAGCTCCTTCAATCACATGAATTGGCCTCTCGGAATTTTGTCGAGCTTCTTCAGTATCTTCTTCAATATAGTCTGTAAGCCCTTCAACAAGTGCATGTTTTAATCGTTCCTCGACTACGTTTTCTCTCCAAGAAAGATCTTTGACTGATGAGCGTTTAACACCACGGTATTCTTCAGCTATTTCAACTAATCGTTCAGTAGCATCATTCCTTCTATTAAAAAGTACGTCTTCAACACGTTTTTTCACATTAGAAGAAATATCATCATAAAGAGTTAATTGTCCAGCATTAACAATACCCATATCCATTCCAGCCTGTATTGCGTGATAAAGGAAGGCTGAATGCATTGCTTGACGTATACCATCGTTACCTCTAAAAGAGAAAGAAAGGTTTGATATACCACCACTAATATGGACATTTGGAAGTTTCTCTTTTATTGTTTTTGTCGCATCAATATATGCCTTAATATATTCATTGTGCTCTTCTATACCTGTAGCTACAGCAAAAATATTTGGATCAAAAATAATATCTTCTGGAGGAAACCCGACTTCACCCACTAGTATGTTATAAGCTTTTGTACAAATTGCTACTTTTCGATCATACGAATCCGCTTGACCTTCTTCATCAAAAGCCATGACGATTACTGCCGCTCCATATTTAAGAATTACTTTTGCTTGCCTAGTAAATTCCTCTACTCCTTCTTTCATCGATATTGAATTAACGATACCCTTGCCTTGAAGATTCTTTAAACCTATTTCTAAAACTGACCACTTTGAGGAATCAACCATAATAGGAACTTTTGAAATATCAGGCTCAGAAGCAATTAACCTAAGGAATTTTTCCATCGCTTCTTCTGAATCAAGAAGCCCTTCATCCATATTTACATCAATAATTTGAGCACCATTCTCAATTTGCTGTTTTGCAACTGAAAGTGCTTCTTCATAATTATTATCTTTAATAAGGCGCCTAAATTTTGCCGACCCAGTAACATTTGTTCGCTCACCTATATTTATAAAATTACTTTCAGGCCTAATAGTAACTGGCTCTAATCCACTTAATTTTGTAAAAGGGTTTATATTCGGCATTAAACGTGGTTTTATACCTTCAAGCGCTTCTACTAAAGCTTTTATATGATTGGGTGTAGTTCCGCAACAGCCGCCAACTAGATTAACTAATCCATTGCTAGCAAATTCTTTAACAATTTTAGCCATTGCATCTGGTGACTGATCATATTCTCCAAATTCATTTGGTAGGCCCGCATTTGGATATACAAATACATTAATATCCGCAACATTTGAGAGTTCACTTAACCATGGTCTAATCTGTTCGGCACCTAAAGCACAATTAAGTCCCACTCCCAATAAATTTGCATGCCTAATAGAATGCCAAAAAGCTTCAACTGTTTGACCCGATAAAGTTCTACCACTCGCATCTGTAATCGTTCCGGAAACTAAAATTGGCAAATTAGAGTTTTTTTCTTCAAGTAAGGATCTAACAGCATAGAGAGCTGCTTTACAATTCAAGGTATCAAAAACTGTTTCGATTAAAAATAAATCGACTCCGCCATCAAATAGGCCTTGAGCTTGTTCATAATAAGCATCCTTTAATTCATCAAAGGAAGTATTCCTAAATCCAGGATCATTAATATCTGGGCTTAAAGAGCCTGTTCTGTTTGTAGGCCCAATTGCCCCGGCAACTAAACGAGGTTTGTCTAAATAAGTTTTTGCAACATTGCATGCTATCTTTGCTGCTTCAAGGTTTAACTCATAACAGTAAGCTTCCATTCCGTAATCTAATTGAGATATTTTATTAGCATTAAATGTATTAGTCTCAACAATATCAGAGCCTACATCAAAATAAGCTTTATGAATTTCACTAACAATATCAGGTTTTGTAAGACATAAAATATCATTATTACCTTTTAAATCTTTAGAATGAACTTTAAATCTTTCTCCTCGAAAATCATCTTCTTCAAGATTATACGATTGAACCATAGTACCCATGGCTCCATCAAGAACTAATATTTTGTTTTTAAATAAATCTGTAATCATTTTTTCACATAAAAATAGAAAAACCCAGTACAAAACCGGGTTTTATACCTTTTTAGCACTTTTATTTCATGTCGCAGCAATTAGGAAGTAAATCACGACTTATAAAATTAATAATAATAGTTTATCTGATTCAATGTATTTATTTGATAATACTTGGCCAATGCTCTTACTTTATGTAGATTGATAAACGGATAAAGATGAATTAAGGGTGAAAATCCAAAAAGTTTTTACGGTCTAATTTAGACCATTGCACAATTTTTTAAAAAATTTTTCAACCTACAAAAAACAAATAATATTTTTTGTAACGTTTTACCTCGGCTGAAGGGCCGAATTCCACCTCTTGTTTATCTTTGATTCCACTAAATAATAACGCTCAGTTGGTAAACCATGGGAGTAACTAATATGAATAAAGAGATTTATATCAGTGAAAGTATGGGAGAATCTCGGATTGCTATTATGGAAGATAGCACACTTGTTGAAGTGTATGTCGAGAAGCAAGATAAAGCACGCATGGTTGGGAATATCTATAAAGGGCAAGTAGAGAATGTCCTCCCTGGAATGCAAGCAGCTTTTGTAGATATCGGATATGATATCAACGCATTTCTCCCCTTTTCTGAAATAGAGAATCCTGCGTACCTCGCAGATATGGATGATAATGATCAAAATCCATCTAAAGGTAAAAATAGTCAACAACGTAGTCGTAAAAAATATCAAGATAATATAAATGTTGATTTAAAAACTGGTCAAAGTATTTATGTTCAGGTAATTAAAGAAGCTTTTGCGGGGAAAGGTCCTCGTGTTACAACAGAAATTGCATTACCTGGTCGCTTACTAGTGTTGGTTCCAAATGCAAAATATATTGGAATTTCAAAAAAGATTTGGGATAAATACGAGCGGAGACGCTTAAAAAAGATTGTTTCTACTCTTAAAGATAAAGAAATGGGCGTCATCGTTCGTACAGTAGCAGAAGGTAAGAGCGAAGAGTCATTAAAAAATGATTTTTCTATGCTATTGGAGAATTGGAAAAAACTTCAGGCTAAAAGTGACAAAGCAAAAGGCACTGCAATTATTTATGAAGATTTAGAAACAGCCTCTAGTGTTATTAGAGATTTATTTACACCCGAAATCAGTAAAATAGTTATAGACTCTAAAAAGATGTATCGAAAACTTCAAAGTTACATGGAAGACGTCTCGCCTAATATGGCGAATAGATTAGAATATTATAAACTTAAACAACCTCTATTTGAAAGTATGGGCGTTGAAAATGAGGTAGACAAACTTCTTAGACCAAAAGTTTGGATGAAAAGCGGTGCTTATCTTATTATTGAGAAAACTGAAGCAATGGTTGTAGTTGATGTAAATAGTGGTCGTTTTGTAGGTAAAAAAAATCATGAAGATAACTCACTAAAAATCAATCTAGAAACATGCAGAGAAGTTGCAAGGCAGCTTCGATTGAGAGATCTTTCTGGATTAGTTGTAATTGATTTTATAGATATGAGAGAAGAATCAAATCGACGTAAAGTTTATTATGAACTTCGCAAAGAACTAAAAAAAGATAGAGCAAAAGTCGCTGTTTCTCCAATTTCAGAATTTGGTTTGCTCGAAATGACCCGTCAAAGAATTCGACTTAGCCTACTAGACTCAATGAGTGAAGAATGTCCTACTTGCCATGGAGCAGGACGGATCATGTCAAAAGAGACATTAATAACAAGAATTGACCACTGGCTAAGACGTTATAAATTAAAACATCGAAGCTTAAGACTTAAATTAGAACTTCATCCTGAGATTGCGGGTTTTATGAAAGATAATAAAAAAGCTCTTCGCGGATTAATGTGGCAAAACTTCACATATATATCTGTTGAAGCTAATCCTCAAATAGGAAGAGATGAATTTCGCTTTTTAAATACAAAAAATGGACAAGAAGAAATCGAGCACGTAGGCGTTGACCACTAACGTGGAAATAGTTATATTCATCAGCTTTTTTTGGAGTAAAAAAAATGTTTGCAATAGTTAATATATTAGGAAAACAATATCGTGTCGCTGAAGGTGAGCAAGTTAAAGTTGCGAGTCTAAAAACAGAGGCAGGTAAAAAAGTTAATTTTGATCAAGTTCTTTTAACAGATGATGGAACTAAGGTAAAAGTGGGCTCCCCCACAATTAAAGGTGTCTCCGTATCTGGAACAGTTATGGACCATGGAAGAGATCGCAAGGTAATTGTTTTTAAGAAAAAACGACGTAAGGGTTACCGTAGAAAAAATGGTCATAGACAAGGTTATTCTCTTGTTCAAATAGATGCTATATCTACAGCTGCACCTGCGAAGAAAGCTGCACCTGCGAAGAAAGCTGCACCTGCGAAGAAAGCTGCACCTGTGATTAAAAAGAAGGATAAATAGTTATGGCTCATAAAAAAGGTGTCGGTAGTTCTAGGAATGGTCGCGATTCTAATGCGCAACGACTTGGGGTAAAAGTTAGTGATGGCCAATCAATTCTATCTGGTGGTATTATTCTAAAACAGCGAGGTACAAAAATTCACCCAGGTGTTAATGTCCGTCGAGCTGGAGATGATTCGTTGTTTGCAACTTCTGATGGTGTCGTCAAGTTTGGGCGAAAAGGAAGAAGTCGTAAAATTGTTAGTGTTATTAACAGTTAATAAAAAAAAATAGTGACCTCATCAAGCCCCGCACTACATTGTAGCCCGGGGTTTTTTATTTATATGATTAATTTATAAGACTTAATTTCATATCAATATTTAAATTAAATAAAAGGATTTATAATGGCTCGATCTAAGATAGCATTAATTGGCGGTGGGCAAATTGGTGGAAACCTTGCCCTCTTAGCGACACAAAAAGAATTAGGAGATGTTGTTATTTTTGATATTCCTCAATCAGAAGGGATGGTTAAAGGAAAAGCTTTAGATATTATGCAGCTCCGACCTCATGATGGATATGATGTAAATATTACTGGTACTTCTAACTATGCAGATCTTGCTGGTTCAGATGTTATAATAATTACTGCTGGAATTCCTAGAAAACCTGGTATGAACCGAGAAGATCTATTAGAAATAAACTTGGGTATTATGAAAGATGTTGCGACTAATGTCAAAGAACATGCACCGAATGCTTTTGTCATCGTTATCTCAAATCCATTAGATGCCATGGTAAATGCATTTTATAAAATTTCAGGATTCAGTAAAAATAAAGTTGTTGGTATGGCTGGTGCTCTAGATAGTGCACGCTTCCGCACTTTTATTGCGATGGAAACCGGTTGCTCAGTACAGGATGTGACCTGCATGGTCCTTGGTGGACATGGTGATACAATGGTTCCTATTACTCGTTACGCTACTGTTGGAGGCGTACCTATTGAAGAATTAGTTTCGAGTGAGCGTTTGGAAGAAATTGTGAATCGAACTCGATTTGCGGGAGGTGAGATTGTTAAGTTATTGGGTAATGGTTCTGCTTTTTATGCACCTGCGCAATCAGCGATTGAAATGGCTGAATCTTATCTTCGAGATAAAAAACGTGTTATTCCATGTGCCTCTCTCTGTGAAGGAGAATTTGGTGTAGATGGTTACTATATAGGCGTTCCTTCTATTATTGGAGCTGGTGGAGTAGAGCGCATTCTTGAGTTTGAACTTACAGAAAATGAAAAATATGCCTTAGATAAGACACTCGAAGCAGTAAAAAAGACTGTAGCAGAAACTGGATTCTAACCACCTTTTTTAAATAAAGTTATTATTTAGGGAATAAATAGACTCAACCAATAATTATAATTATACTTTCACTCTTCTTTAAAATATTATAATTGACTCGGAAGTTCTAAATGAATCTAAAATGCAGATTATTAATTGAAATTAAAAATATAACAAAGTTTAAATATTTACATAGACGCTCTGATCTTTAATCTTGACTTTAAATGTTTTAATTTTAATTTTTGAGTTAGCCACTGCACAGGCTTTCATGACATTAAACTCCCACAAATGAAATTTACACTGAATTATTGTATTTGATATATTTCCATCAATAAGAGAGGCGCCTCGATGTGGGCATCTATTATCCCAAGCATGTATTTCTCCATTTAAATTAAAAAGAGCAATTGGAATATCATCTACCATTACAAGTTTTTTAGCTCCGACAGGAATTTCTTTTAATTCAACGATTTTTTTCATTCAACTAACCATAGAAAGTACTTCAGCTACTAGTTTTTCTATACCACTAGATACTTCTGAAATTGATTTCGCATCCATATAAGCTGGTGTTGTAATCAATTTTTTCTCTTTATCTACCACAATTTCTGAGACTGAACATTTAATATGATTACTTCCCATGCTATTAATATCATTAATGATTTCCTTATCTGAGCCAATGGTCATATCTGCTGACTCATCTTGCTCACCTAAAATCTTAGCCATCATTATCGGTGCTATACATATGGCACCAATTGGTTTTTGAAGTAAATGAACTTCAGATACAAGACGATATACATCAGGATTAATTGAGCACTCCACACCTGCCATAGCGTAGTCAGATAAATTTTTTGTAACACCTAATCCACCTGGGATAATTAGTCCATCAATATCATTACCAGTTACTTCAGCCATATCTTTAATGTTACCACGAGCTATTCTAGAGGCTTCAACTAAAACATTCCTATATTCATCCATTTCTTGCCCTGTGTAATGATTTACTACATGCATCTGATCAATATTAGGAGCCATCAATACTGATTCAACTTCAGCTCTATCTAATGCAAGCATAGTAATTACTGACTCTTGAATCTCAGAACCATCATTAAAACCACAACCTGATAATAAAATACCAATTTTTTTCATAATTAATCCTCTTTCAAATTTTGTTGAATATTTCGACTTAATCCAGAATACTTTGTACGTTTTACAGCTGACCCTTTAAATAATTTACGAAAACCTTCTTCATCTAAATTTGACCAGTCTTTTTTATTCCAATCTATTATTTCTTTACGCGGGTAAAATGATTTTTCAGATGTTACTTGACTAAATTTTTGATTCCAAGGACATACTTCCTGACAAATATCGCAACCATATATCCAACCGTCCAACTCACTCTCCTCAAGTTCAAACTCTCCCCGATGCTCTATAGATCTATAAGAAATACACTTATTAGAATCAATTGTATACTCACCTATAGCACCAGTGGGGCAAGCATCAATGCAGGCGGTACAAGAACCGCAAAGGTCTTCAATAAAAGGTAAATCATACTCTAAAGGCATATCAATTATTAATTCTCCTAAAAATATCCAACTACCATAGTCTCTAGTAATTAAATTTGTATGTTTGCCTTGCCAGCCTATTCCTGCTTTTTGAGCAAAAACTTTCTCCATAATTGGAGAAGTGTCAACGCATGCAAGCCCATTGATATCAGGGTAACTTTTTTTAATCCATTCTAAATATTTATATAATTTTGTTTTTAATACTTCGTGATAATCTTCCCCCCAAGCATAATTACTAAATTTTAATTCTGAATTAAGATTTGATTGATCTATACCGCTATAATAATTCATCCCTACGGATATAACTGATTTAGCTTGAGGAAAATAATTATGAATATTTCCACGCTCTTCTTTTCGTTTAGATAACCATTCCATTGAAGCCTGCATTCCTAAGTTGAGCCAGCTTTCTAAATTTTCTTTGTGTTCAGTGATTGCTTCCGCTTTTGTAACTCCAACTTTTTGAAAGCCTAATTCTAAAGCTTTATCTTTAATTAATTTTGTAAAACTCATTATATTTTACTTACTATATCACTTTTTAAACGATCTACCCATAAAATAGCAATTATTGTTTTAACATCCGTGATCTTCCCAGAGAAAACCCAATCAATAGCTTTATTTAAAGGTGTGGGTAATAGTTCTAAAAATTCATCCGAATCTAAATTTCTTTCTTTTATTTCTAAGTCTTCAGCTAGATACATCCACATCTTTTCATTTGAGAATCCAATAGCAGGATAAATGTTAGTCAGAAAAGTCATTTTATTTGACTTGAATCCTGTTTCCTCTTCTAATTCACGATGCCCACAATCTATTGGTTTCTCTCCACTCTCTAACTTTCCTGCTGGAATTTCAATGAATTCTTTTCCAGGCCCATAGCGAAATTGACGGATTAATAGAATATTATTATTATCAAGAATTGGGATTAGACAAACTGCACCTGGATGATCTACCCATTCTCGGGTACTCTCTTTACCATTAGGTAGTTTTACTTGATCTAAATAAAGATTAATTAATTTCCCAGAAAAAACTTTTTCTGAAGATATTTTGTGCTCGGTTAAGTCAGACATTTAAAAGCAGATTAACAAATCAGTTTATAAAGTATAATTGAAAATTGTAAAATAGACCTAACTGATTAGAAGTATTCAATATATGTAATCTTTAATTCACGATTAAAGTAATCTACTTTCTCTTCATCGAATAGTAGATTATTGAAATCAATTTCAATATGTAAATGTTCAACAAAAGTCCAACGAATAGCAGTATTTAAATATCCACCTCTTGAGATTGACATGGTTTTTGCCGTCATATCATTTTCATTTAAAGCTGCGTTATATTCTATTAAAATCGACAATTCTGGATTGAATTCTAAATCTAAACCAAAGAAATAATTAATATCTTTATCTCCGTCATTTATTTCAGCAAAATTATAATTGGTTCCCATATGAAAACCAAGATTCCCTAGTGGTGTTACCCAATTTTTACTCCCAGAAGCATAAATACCCATCGCTTTTGTATCATAACGCATAAGAGAGTCAGCTTGATTGAAATTGCCTTGTCCTTGGGTATCTAAACCTATTGATAAACCAGGAATTGATTCTGTTTCATCAATTAAACGATATTTTAAATTTGCTTCTGGCCTTGGATACCAAACAAGACTGTCATCTCCAATTAAATTTGCAGAACCAAATGATAAGCCAAATTGAAATCTATCAGTAATGCCAACGCTTAATGAAGAGATTAGACCTCCACTTTTTTGTACGCGCATCTGCATCGCATAGCTCCCGCGAACTAGCGTACCAGCTGATGGAATAGTAATAAGATTTGTTGGTGGTGGATATGTCTGTGCTAAGCCAAAGGCGCTAAAGGTTGAAAGAACAATTGTAAAGTATATAATCTTCATTCAAGTCCTAGGTATGTGGTTATGGATTAAGAAATTTACTTAATCTTCTTATCGAGATGCAAGTTTATGGGTAAATACTCTCTCCGTATTTTGAAACAATATTTTTTACTCTAAAAATTGGCATTGTCAGTTCACTCGTATCTCCAATAATCTTAAAAGTAATTCTTTGTGAACCGATATTTAGTAAATTAATCATTAAACTATCATTATTAGTCAGAACCATTAGGTCATGATCTGTTTTAGGTATAAATACATCAAATGGAATTTCTAAGTCTTGAGAACGAATATCTTCTAATATTATTGAGATTTCATCGAGACGATTACCTGTTCTAGGTGGGAGTGTTTTATATAGTTGGTCCGCAGGTGGTTGAGTTAATGCAACATGACTTACTTCTTGACCATTTTCACCGTACTCCCAAACCTCTTTACGACCGGTCAGCATATCAAATGAATATGCAAACTGCCTAATCTTAATTTGCTCTGGAAGCATACTCCAACTTTCACCTTTTATTAAACCTAAATGGTCATAAATAAAAGTAATCTCTCCATAATTAAATCCTTGAACATTTTTAAAAGTAATTTTTTTAATTTGATTAGAATTATTTATTATAAACTTAGATTCTTGTCCAATAAAGTAACCTTGACTTTTATCATTTAGAGCTTTGCGAAACTCTTCAGACCATGGCTCATTAATTCCATATTGGATCAGACTATCTGGGTTTTGATCCACATCTAAAAAGAAACGCCTAATTAGTTTATTCTTATTATTATATTTAAATACTTCCCGACTAACTATTTCCCCTTCTGAATCAATTGCCTCCCTAATTAATGGAATTTTTTTATCATTATAGAAGACTTGGATATATGGTTTATTAAATCGTTCTGTCGATAATAGTCTATCATCTGCTAAATAGTCATGTTCATTAGCATAAAATCTCATAAAACTAACCTGCTGACCAAAACATAACCCTATTATTAGAAAAAGGAATTTCTTATACATTTTACATTCCTTTATGATCTGACATATCGCTTAAATACGCGTGTGACCAAGAAGTAAAACTACCTGCTTTAATATTCTCACGAATTGTTTTCATCAAATCCATATAATATGTCAAATTATGAATTGTTGCTAAACGCAACCCCAAAACTTCTTTAATATTAAAAAGGTGACGTAAGTATGATCTTGAAAAGTTTTTACAAGTAAAACATTCACAATTAGGGTCTAGTTGATCGAAAGCTTCCTTATGAATTTTATTACCTATGTTTATTATTCCTATACTCGTAAATAATTGTCCATTCCGCGCATTTCTTGTTGGTAGAACGCAATCAAACATATCTACTCCAAATTGTACTGATTTGACTAAATCAGTTGGCCTTCCAACCCCCATAAGATATCTAGGTTGATCCTTTGGTAAAAGAGAATCCATTAATTCTATTATTTCAAACATTCTATTTTTGTCTTCGCCTACAGCCAAGCCACCAATAGCCATACCACATTTTGAAAAGGGGACTAATTCTTCTGCACTCTTTTTTCTTAGAGGAGAAAATATACCACCCTGCACAATTGGAAAAAGGGTTTGAGGCCAATCGTAAAGAGAATCGTTTTTAGCTAGGAAGTCTTTACATTGTTTAATCCATTTTGTCGTACGATCCACCGCAGAATTAACAACTCTTTCATCTGCTTCCCCTGAAGGGCATTCATCGAATGCCATAATTATATCCGAGCCTAAATGACGTTGAATATTCATTGAGACTTCAGGCGTAAAAAAATGACTGCTACCATCTAAATGAGATTTGAATTCTACTCCTTCATCTGAAATTTTATTTAACTTAGATAGTGAAAAAACTTGAAACCCACCACTATCGGTTAAAATTGATTTATCCCAATTCATGAACGAATGAAGACTTCCTGCTTTTTTTATTAATTCATGACCAGGTCTTATATATAAATGATATGTATTCCCCAAAATTATTTTCGTGTCTAATTGATTAAGTATTTCAGGGTCTATGGTTTTCACAACACCTCGTGTCCCAATTGGCATAAAAACTGGTGTCTCAATATTACTGTGACTTGTTTCTATAAGACCTCTTCTTCCCGAGGTTTCTTCATCTTTATGAGAGATATTAAATTTCATTAAAATAAATAGTTAAACACTTCGCCCACATTAGTTACACCCTTTACATCTAGACCTTTTATTCTATCTTTCATACGTCTCAAATTTGCTTCAGGAGCTATTACTGATTTAAAACCTAATGATTTTGCTTCATTAATCCTGGCCTCTAAACGACTTACTGAACGGACTTCTCCTCCAAGACCTACTTCACCAATGAGAACAACCGAGTCTTTAATTATTTTATCTCTACTACTTGAAGCTACTGCACTAATTACAGCTAAATCTGCAGCTGGATCATCTATTTTTAATCCACCAACAAGGTTTATAAAAACATCCTTTGTTCCCATATGTACGCCTAATCTCTTTTCTAAGACGGCTAATAGCATGGATAACCTTTTAAAGTCAAATCCGTTAACATTTCGCTGTGGAGTTCCAAAATTTGCATTTGAAACCAAGGCCTGAACTTCAACTAAAATAGGGCGAGTTCCTTCTAAAGATGGAAAAATAGTAGACCCAGTTATATCATTCCTACGTTCAGCTAAAAATAATTCAGAAGGATTTTTAACTTCTACTAATCCATTCTCATTCATATGAAAAACCCCAACCTCATTAGTAGCCCCAAATCGGTTTTTAACGGAGCGTAAAATTCTATGATTATGACGATCATCCCCTTCTAAATAAAGAACTGTATCTACCATATGCTCAAGCATTTTTGGTCCTGCTATCACGCCTTCTTTAGTAACATGTCCAATAATTATAACAGCAACACCTTTTTGTTTTGCTAATTGCAATAATTGCTGTCCACATTCACGAATCTGAGAAACAGACCCTGGTAAAGAGTCTAATTCATCACTAAAGACTGTTTGAATTGAATCAACAACAAGTAATTCAGGCTGGACCAAGGATACTTGATCTAATATCCCTTCTATTCTATTTTCTGAAGAAAGATGAAGTGACTTTGAATCTATTTTTAATCTTTTAGCACGAAGAGCAACTTGATCTTCACTCTCTTCTGCAGAAACATATAAAACTGGATTTTTGAAAGCTGGTAATATTTGAAGAGCTAGAGTTGATTTCCCAATACCTGGATTTCCACCTAAAAGAATTAATGAACCTGGGAGAAGCCCTCCACCAAGCACTCTATCCATTTCATTGATTTTTAAAGAAATCCGTTTAACTTCACCGCCTTGTAAGACATCTTCCAATGTTTTTGATCCTCGAGCAAGACCATCAGATTTTGATTTGCGATTTTTAGATACTTTATATTCGCTAAGAGTTCCCCACTCATTACAAGAAGGACATTGACCATTCCATTTTGGATGGTCATCACCACACGCTGAACATAAATATACAGTTTTAGATTTTAGTTGGCTCATACTTATATAGGAATTTTAGTCAGACTTAGGGGAGAAACAAGTTGAAAGGTCTAGAGACCTTACCAGTCATAACCGATAGACAAATACCACTGTGGTTTAGAAAAACCACTTTCTGTCCAATCATAAGCAGCTTCAATACGCCAAAGTGTAAAAATAGGTAATTTAATCCCATATCCGATTGAACGAACCCACGGTGAAAACTTATCAGATAAATTATCTCCATATTTAGTTTGAAGGTAAGCAAAATCAGTAAATTCTCTTTTGTCATCCCAAGCTGCACCAATATCCATAAAAATGTGGCCTCGAATATTACCAAGAACCATTTTCAAGGGAAAACCAAGTGCTAAATATTGAATTAGTGGAAAACGAAACTCTAGATTAGCCAAAAAAACATTTGTTCCAAAACGTTCAGAAAATCTTGCGCCACGAAGAGGATAAGCAAATTCTGAAAAATATATATCTTGAAGTAAACTATTATTTTGACTATCTAAAATAACATTGCGCCAACGTGCTTCATTGGTCTCTCCATCATCTAAACCATTAGTGGTTCCCGTACCTAATAACCAATTCTGCATTCCACCTAAAAAGTATTTTTGTGGGTTTTTACCCATACTGGTACCAAAATACATTCTTCCTGCAAATGAATAATCTCTATTTATCATTTGATATTTTCTAAAATCTAATTTGAGCTTCTGAAAAGAAATACCTTTGTTACCCATAGCGGGACTTATTTCAAAAGTAGTATTTTGACGAAATCCATCAATTGGACCAGTATAGCCATTAACTGTATTATCATATATGTAACTAAGTGTTGGGTTAGCTGCGATAAATCCATCATCCTGAAGAATATTATTAGTATTTAAATACGGATCAATCTGGAATAATTTATAATCTAAATTATGAATCACTACACCCGCATCAAATCGATGAAAACGATTAATAGGAAGTGAAGCAATTGCTGAAATACCAAAATGCCGCATACGAGCTGTCTGCTCTGTAATCATTCCTAAATTGCTATATCCATAGCCAGCAAAGAAAAAATCAGCCTGATGAAATAAAGTAAAATAATAATTTATTCGATTTTTTAAATAAGAATAATTAAGAAAATAGTCACTATTTGTTAAAGATATTTGCGATTCCATTGCAAATGATATTTGATGATCACCCATAAGATCACTAAAATAAAAGATTAACATCCCTTGATGACCAAAAACATTATTATACCCTAGGTTGCCTTGTGCTATATCAAGACTGAACTTTGTTTTATAAGCTTGAGATATATAATCACCATCATTGCTTATAAAAGATGAATCAGACTTCACTGTTATTAAGTCTTCTTCAATCTCTTGCTTATTATAATTTTTAAATTCCCAAGCAAAAATATAGTTTGAAAAATCTGAAGTATTAGCAACCGCTCCCCTCCGCGTATCTTTCCTCAAATCAGCTAAATCTTCCTTATCATTTTCCTCTCGATTAGCAATATAATTTGTCACTTTAATGGTCGTAGGCTTTAGATTCAAAGGATTACTTATTCTATAAACGTCCCACCCAAGACCAGAATAACCTGAGAATACCATAGATCCATCATCTTTAGTAAGACTTAACTGAAACAACCCAGTTAATAGATTAGTTAAGGGTTTTGACTCTTCATTCTCGAAATCATAACGGAATAAATTCCAAGTACCTTGATAATCAGCTGTATAAAAGAGTTTATCTTCAGTATTCGAAAAAATAGGATAATTTTCATTATAATTAGTATTAGTGATTTGTTTTATTTTTTTTGAATCTAAATCAATTGTAAATACATCTCGCTGATCATACTTATGTTCAATCATATCTTTTGCAGTAGTATTCACTCTAATATATTTTTCTCCTCTGTCAGAAATAAATGCAATCTTATTACCATTAGGACTCCAAGAGGGTTCTGTATCAGAATATATATCATCAGTTAAATTTATAATTTTCTTCGATAATATATCATATATATAAATATCACTTGCCCCACCTTCATTACCTACAAATGCTAATTGTTTTCCATTAGGACTCCAAGCTGCTGTAAAAACGCCATCTAATTCAAACTCTATTTTCTCTTGTTTATCTGATTCTATATCAATCAGATAAAGAGCATCTGTTGCTCCTGCTTTTGCTGCAATAACAATTTTATCACTCTCTGGCGACCAAGTGATTCCTGGCTGAAGAAATTTTAATTCTTCAAAGTTTATAGAACGACTTCCTTTTACAAGACGTTTAATTTTTTTACCTGTCACTGCATCAAGAATATAAATATCCATATATCCAGATCTATCAGAAAGAACAGCAATCTTACTTCCATCAGGTGAAACTGTTGGAGAAACATTATAAAAATTGTTTGTTTTTTTATGATCTGTTAGTCGTTTTGAAATATCTTTAACTTCATCACGGCCAGCTACATCAGGAAAATATTCTTGTTTTATATACTTATGCCATTGTTCTGTTAATTCTTCAAAATTCATACCTATGGCATCTTCAAAACCTTTTTCTGCATTTCCATAACGCTTCATTGATTGAAATATTTCTCCAATCTTTTCACGACCATATTTAGAGGCAATAAAGCGCCAAACAGATTGACCACCTTTATATGCTAAAAAATACTCGAGTTCTCTTATCGTAGGAATACGTTCATTTATAGCTAAATCACGAATAATCATATCAGCTTCAGTATCCCAATTTGAAGATAGATATTCTGATAATCCTTCATTTACCCAAAGAGGGAGAACTAATTGTATTCGGTTAGAGACAACATTTTGCATTCTGCCACCATAGATAAGGTCATTAATCATCGCATGAACCAACTCGTGATGTATTACATGACGAAAAGCCTTATAATCTCCTTCAAATGGTATCACAACACGATTCTTAAATAGTTCGGTAACTCCTCCAATACCCTCCTGCATATAAACACCAACTACATTAGTTTGTTGAAATTCATTATGTGAATGGTAGACAATAATGGATACTCTTTTTTTAAGATTCCATCGAAGATGCTTTCCAATTTGCTCATAAGCTTTATTTGCAGCTTCCATTGTAAAATTAGCTAATTCAACTTCATCTCCATAATAATAAACATCAAAATTTGGCGATGATATAAATTTCCAGTCAAAATCTCTATATTGCACTTTATTTTGACCAAATGATTGTGCATTAAGTAAAGTTGTAAAACAGAAAAGAGTAGTTATTATAATATTTTTCATGATTCTATAACATAGAACTTAAATAAATAGTTCCTTTAATTTTACCATAAAGAGTAAAAAAATCTAAAAAAAAATATTAATAACTTTTCAAGTTTCACGATTGATTCTCCAGTCGGGAACTATTACTTTACACACTATGGATTTACCTGTCTATTTTATTTCAGACATCCATTTGATGCTTGAAAGATCAGATGAAGAAGCCAAACGTCAAGATATTCTATTTAGATTCCTTCGATATATAAAGGAAAATGGTGGTACACTTGTCATTAATGGTGATTTATTTGATTTTTATTTTGAATACAAAGATGTAATACCAAAAGTATTTGTTCCCTTCTATTATGAAATTTTAAAGATTAGAGAAGCTGGAATAAAAGTACATTATGTATTAGGTAATCATGACTATTGGGTTGGAGACTTCATAACTGAAATGTTGTTTGATAAAACCTATTTTTCAGATACTGAATTTATGATTAATGGAAAAAGATTTTTTGTTACTCACGGAGATGGATATTTATCTTGGGATCGAGGATATCGTTTATTACGTAAGTTTATTCGCTCTAGATTATTTATATCATCTTATCGATGGGTTCACCCACGTATCGGTTATGCGTTCGCGCGTTGGATATCAAAACAAGGTGAAAATTATCAACATAGTGATGAGTATAATAAAAAAATCTCTGATGAATTATCAATTCATGCAAATAAAAAATTGAACACTGGCTATGATTATTTTATTTCAGGCCACTATCATCAAGCCAAAGAATTAAATCTTGATAATGGTAAATTGTTGATTCTTGGTGATTGGTTAAGCTTTTTTTCTTATGCTAAATTTGATGGTCAAAATTTAAAGTTATATTTTTGGGAAGAATATGAAAAAGCATAAAATTATCATTCTACTTTTTTCATCGTTATTTTTTATAGAAGGGTGCTCTTCTATAAAAAAGTTTTTTCCAAGTAAAAGAGATCAGAATGAAGATATTTCTTATGAATTAATTGAAAACTTAAGCGTTGCTTTTAGTGAAGGAAGACTTCAAGCCTTAGAGGAAATGATTGCTATTTACAATGATACAAATCAACCTTTTGACGTTAGAATGGCCTCAGGGCAAGCTCTAGCAGAGACTCAGCATCCAACAGCTCTTAATGCTTTATCTGAAACTGTAGGTGACGCTTCTGCTTTAGATGTCTCTTTTATGATAGCATCTATTGAATTATTAGCTGAGTTTAAAGATGATCCAAGAGCTGCTGACGCCATGGTAAATGCCATGAATAATGTTGAAGAAAAAACAAATACTCTTCAAATAGCTTTAATTCAAAACCTTAATCGCGTTAGGACCAAAGATCAAGTCCTAGGCTTATTAGATTTATATCAAGTAAGTAAAAATAATTTTAATCGAACTGAACTACTTCTTACCGAAACCTTAGGCGCTCTTGGTACAGATCAAGTCGTACCGATTTTAACTGTAATAGCTAGAGATCAAAATGTTAACCTAGGTATACGTAACCGAGCATTAGAAATCCTGGGGAAGAAAGACCCGACACAAGTAGCAGATGCTTTTGCAGAATTACTTAATGACCCTGAAACAAACCTTGAAGTTCGAGAATTTGCTCTTAACACCATGAAAGGTGTAAAAGAAGAGAACCTTGTACTCGCACTACTAAAAACCTATCGCTCAGGTAAAGATGAGTACTATAATTTGCTAAATACTTTACTTGAAGCCTTAGGCGAATTTGACGATCCTGAAATACGACGAGCTGTTAAAGAAGTGGCTATCAACGATGATTACCCATTAGAAATTCGTATCAAAGCTATTGAAAAGTTAGCTGATGTAAGTGATGAGACAGTTATTCCCTCAATTATGCCTATTTTATCAGATTATAATCAGTATAAGTTGCACCAACCTGTAATTGAAACTATAAAAAAACTAGGTCAATATGATAATTATGAACAAGAAATTCGCCGTAGAATATTTGAGGCTCATCAGAAAGCATCTATAATAAATGAATAAACCTCTTCTCATATTTTTTTTAATTAGTGAACTTTTTTCTCAACAAACTGATTCTTTAGCATTATCACAAAAAATAAAGCTTCAAGCTATAGAAGATACTTCTTCAAATAAGGAACTATTACCAGAAATTAGAAAAATAAAGGAAGAAGCTGATAAGTTAGAATTAGGGGAGCCTTTTTTCGAATTGAAATCAAGCATTGATCTTTTGAACAAACAAATGGATTCATTAAAACAAGTGATTTCAATTTATGAACAAGGAAAAGGTTCAATGCCTACACTAGATGAAGAGTTGCTAAATTTAATTAAAATTCCACAACTACGCCATAGGATTGAACTCCAAAATGGTACGATTATAAATGGCGAAATTATAAGCGAAGATGGTTTGGGTATTATTATTCAAACATCTATTGGACAATTAGCGATTGAACGAGACAGAGTAATAAACATAACAGAAGATATCTCTCCAGTTGCAAAAGTTAAAATGGTTAATGAGCCTTTTGTTAATGCTTATCCAGATAGAGAAGAGATTACTGGTTCAATAAAAAATATTGGATCTAAAAGAGCAGACTTTGTCCGTATAATTGCTAAGTTATGGTCTCCTACCACTGAACTAGTTATTCAAGATTCTATTTTTATATCAGGTGGAAATAAAAAATATTATACAGGAATCCAATCAGATACAGCAATCGAGCCAGGAGCAACAATTAAATTTAAATTAATTATTCCTTTATCTGAAGGCGATGATGTATCATACAGGACCTATCAAATAAGATGGGAATCATATAAATAATTTAGAAAAGATTTGTTTGATAGATATCATGAATTCGGATAAGACCAGCGCAACTTTTCGCCTCATTTTTAACAACAGGTAATACAGAGATTTGAGAATTACGATCTTCCATTAATGTTACTGCATCTTTTAATGGAGCTCCCATATTTATTGAAATAGGGTTAGCATTCATTAAATCAAGAACTGTGATTTTATCAATATCTTTATTTTCAGCTAAACATCTTCGCAAATCGCCATCAGTTATAATACCTAATAATTGAATATTCTCATCTACAACCAAGGCTGCTCCTTGAGGCTTTTCTGTCATATCAATTACAACTTTTCTTAGATTATCTTCTTTCCTAACTATAGCAACATTCTCAATTGATTGCATAACATCTTTAACTATTAGTCTTAATTTTCTACCTAAATTACCAGCTGGATGTAATTTGGCAAAGTCATCATATTTAAATCCTCGTTGAGTCATAAGCACAGCTGATATACTATCTCCAATAGCAAGCGTCAATGTAGTACTCGAGGTAGGTACAATTCCTAATGGATCTGCCTCCTTTGTAACTGAGGCATCCAAAACTACATCCATTTTACTAACTAAAGGAGATTTCATATTTCCTAAAATACCTATTAAAGGGGACCTAAAGTCTTTTAAAATAGGTATTAATCTAACCATCTCTTCTGTTGCACCACTTTTAGAAACTAAAATTGTAGGATCTCCGGGTGCATAGATACCTAGATCGCCGTGAACAGCTTCAGCAGCATGTAAAAAAACAGCCTCATTTCCAATACTACATAAAGTAGCTGCAATCTTTTGAGCTATTAGACCTGATTTTCCCATACCACATAGTATTACTTTACCTGGATGTTCACTAATTATTGTACTTGCCTGGACAACATTTTCAGAAATACGGTCAGCTGCATTAATTAATTCTTGTCCTTCTTCTCGAAGAATTTGACTAGCAATAAGTTTTAATTCAGGATCTATCATAATAATAATTAAAAAAGTTACACATGTTTCGCAATTTTCACCATAATGGCATTTTGTGCATGCATCCTATTTTCAGCCTGATCAAAAACGATAGAAGTTGAAGATTCCATAATATTATCAGTTACTTCACGTCCTCTTTCAGCTGGTAGACAATGCATAAATAAAGTTTTCTTACCCGTTGAATTTATCATTTCTGAATTCACTTGGAAATCTTTAAAAATATTTTCTCTTTCAAGTGCTTCTTCTTTCTGTCCCATGGATGCCCATACATCTGTATAAATAACATCAGCTTCAGAAACACCTTTCTTTGGATCGTGTGATATTTCAATAGTAGAAATATTCGTCTCTTTTACTAGGTTTAACAGTTTTTTATCTGGCTCAAAACCTTCAGGACATACACATGTAAAATGGAATGGTAATCGGGTGGCTAATAAAAGCCAAGAATGCACAATATTGTTGCCATCACCCACGTAGGCGATTTTTAAATTATTAAGGTTTCCTCTATGCTCATATATTGTCAGGATATCTGCCATAATTTGACATGGATGATTATAATCTGTTAAGCCATTAATAACAGGAACAGATGCAAAATTCGCCAACTCAAGCATATGTTTATGGTCAAATAATCGAGCCATAATCATATCATTATAACCACTTAAAACACGACTTATATCTTTAACCGCTTCTCTTTTTCCTATACCAATATCATCAGGTCCTAAATATAAAGCATGACCACCTAATCGAAAAAAACCAGTTTCAAATGAAACTCGAGTACGAGCAGAAGGCTTAGCAAATATCATAGCTAAAGTTTGATCCTTAAAAGGTTTGTAATCTTCATTCTTTTTTAGCTTAGCCTTAATCTCCTTTGCTAAATCTAGAGTATCAAGGATCTCGCTTGATTCAAAATCTGTAATATGTAAAAAATCACGCTTCATTCTATTCCTTATAATATATACTTACTTAAATCTTGATCTGCTACAATATTATTTAGCTTTTTATCTACTAATTTTTTAGTAATTGTTATTGTTTTTTTACGTCCAGTTGACTCATTAAACATATATTCATCTAACAGGGTAGTCATCACTGTGTGTAGTCGACGAGCACCTATATTTTCCATTTTTATATTTACTTCTGCTGCAATTTTTGCAATACTACGAATCGCATCGGAATCAAACTTTAAAGTGACCTTTTCTGCTTTTAGTAAAGCCATATATTGTTTTATTAAGGATGATTCAGGGTGTCGCAAAATTTTAACAAAATCATTTACTGTGAGTTTTTCCATTTCAACACGAATTGGAAAACGACCTTGTAGCTCAGGAATCATATCTGAAGGTGAAGAGACATGGAATGCCCCTGCAGCTATAAAAAGAATGTGATCTGTTTTAACTATTCCATACTTTGTAGGAACACGACTACCTTCGACAATTGGCAGTAAGTCTCGTTGAACACCTTCCCGGCTTACATCAGGGCCAGCTCCTCCACTACCTTGATCTACTATTTTATCAATTTCATCTAAAAAAACAATCCCATTATTCTCTACTCTAGATTTAGCAATTCGAATCAAATCATCTTGATCCATTAAACTGTCAGCTTCCATATCAATCAATATATCACGCGCTTCTGATATAAACATTTTTCGACGCTTTTTTTGACTAGGAATCACATTGGAAAGCATTTCTTTAATATTCATGCTAATATCATCACTACCTAAAGGTCCTACAACTTGCATCATTGGGCTAGATTCTTCATTTATATCAATCTCAACCTGTCTATCTTCAAAGTCACCATTCCTTAGTTTTTTCCTGAGTCGTTCTCTTGTTTTTTTATGACGTAACTCTTCGGCTTGTGTTGGCTTGTGATTACTATCATTCGGAAATAATAGATTAACAATCTTTTCTTCAGCTAATGTTTCAGCTAGTGCTTTGACTTCTTTTTGCTTTTCACGTTTTACTATAGACATTGATATATCAGTAAGATCTCGAACTATTGATTCTACATCTCGACCAACATAACCTACTTCTGTAAACTTACTAGCTTCTACTTTAACAAAAGGTGCTTTTGCAAGTTTAGCAAGCCTTCTTGATATTTCAGTCTTCCCAACTCCGGTTGGTCCAATAAGAATAATATTATTGGGTACTATCTCATTCTTCATCTCACCAACCACTTTTTGACGACGCCATCGATTGCGTAAAGCAATCGCTACTGCTCGTTTCGCTGAATCCTGAGCAACAATATATCTATCTAATTCAGAAACAATCTCTTTTGGCGTTAAGCTACTCATTTACATTCTAACACTGTAATTGAATCATTCGTGTAAATACATAGATCTGCGGCAATTTTTAGACCTTCTTCAACAACTTTTTTTGCTGGATAACTTGAACTCTTTAAATATGCAGTAGCTGCTGCCTGAGCAAATCCACCCCCAGACCCAATAGCTACAATAGGCCCATCCGGTTGAATTACATTACCATCGCCCGAAACAATAAAAGCATTTTTTTTATCCATTAATGCCAATAACGCTTCTAAATTGCGTAGATTTTTATCCATCCTCCAATCTTTTGCTAACTCTACAACAGCACGAGTAAGGTCACCTTCATATTCTTCTAGCTTTGATTCAAACTTCTCAAACAAAGTCAAAGCATCAGCCGCAGCACCAGCAAATCCACCTAGGATAATACCTTTCTCGGTATCAAACTTTCTTACTTTTACTGCTTTCTGTTTAAAAGCCATATCTCCAAAGGTTACTTGACCATCTCCGCCTAAAGCAATTTGATTTTTTCTTCTAACACCTAAAATAGTTGTAGACTTAATTTTGTAATCCATTTATTTTTCCAATAATAATTTAAAAAGACGTGAATTTGATGGTAAAACTAATGTGGTGTTATCATCAACTATCTTTTTATAAGTATCAAGTGTACGTACAAATTCATAGAATTTCGGATCAGCAGAATATGATTTCGCATATATTTCTACAGCTTTAGCATCTCCTTCACCTCGTATACGCTCAGATTGTTTATATGCATCTGCTAAGAGAATAGTTTTATCTTTTTCGGTAGAAGCTCTAATTTTTTGAGCTTCTTCCTCTCCTTCAGATCTAAACTTATTTGCTTGTCGCTTTCTCTCAGCATCCATACGAGCATAAATTGACTCCTCATTCTCATTAGGAAGGTCAACTCGACGTATTCTGACATCAACTACTTCAATTCCATAGTTGTTTGTTGCCTTATTACTTGCCCGTGTAACAACCTCCATAATTTCTTCTCTATTATCTGTAATAATTTCAACCATATCATGAGTTCCAAGCTCTCTCCTTAATTCAGAATAAACAATATCATCCATTCGACTAAGAGCTGTAGGAATTGCTTGAACAGTCTTAAGAAACTGTAATGGCGCTACAATTTTCCACCTTACATAATTATCTACAATAAGTGTTTTTTTATCTTTACTCAGAATTTCCGCGGGAGGTGAGTCATATTCCAATAATCGATTATCAAAAACAATTTTTTCTTGAAAAGGAAAAGGTACCTTTATATTTAAACCTGGTTCAGTAATATTTCTAACTGGCTTACCAAATTGAAGAATAACTACTTGTTCTCTTTCATCAACAATAAATACAGAACTAAAACCAAGTAATATTAAAACAGCTACTAAGATTGATATAATTTTTTTCATGATTATTTATTCCCCTGAGATTTAAGGTTTAATAGATTAATTAAGTTCCCTCCACCTTCACCATCTGGGACAATAATCTTTTCTTTACCTGGTAAAATCTCCTCAACTGTTTCTAAGTACATTCGCGTTTCAGTAACACCCTTAGCTTTTCTATACTCTTTTAATACAGCGTTGAATTTAAAGGCATCTCCTTCTGCTCTAGCAATACGAGCTTGCTTATAGCCTTCAGCTTCTCTAATCATAGCTTGTCCTTCACCTCTAGCTTTAGGTATTACATCATTTCGATAACCTTCCGCTTGGTTAATCATACGGTTTTTATCTTCCTTTGCAGAGGCAACATCCTTAAATGCGGCGACAACTTGCTGGGGTGGACCTACATCCTGAAGTTGAACAGCAACGACTAAAATTCCTGTTTCATATTTATCTAAGATAATTTGAATTATCTCTTTTGCTTCCTCTTGAATCATGAACTTCCCAGAAGTTAATGCTTCATCAATATTGTGACGACCAATAACAGTTCGAAGAGAAGCTTCCGAGGCTTGTCTAACTGTAAGTTCCGGATTTTTAAAATTAAATGTATATGCTTCTGGATCTTTTATTCGATATTGTACAATCATTTCAGCATCTACAATATTTTCATCACCCGTTAACATCAGACTTTCTCTTTGGACCGTTTGATATTGGTTTTTACCTACTGTTCTAAAACCAATTTCAACACGCTTAACTTCTGTCACTTTTGGCGTGGATACTTTCTCTATAGGATATGGAAAATGATAATTCAATCCCGACTGAGCAGCTCTTGAATATTTTCCAAATGTTTGGACTACACCAACTTCATCTGGACCAACAACATAAACCCCACTCAAAAGCCAAAGAAGTAATGCTAACCCTGCAATGGGTAAGCCTCCTAAGGATAAAGATGGAACTTTTATTTCTTGGTCTCCGACTATAATTCGTTTGTATTGCATTTTAACCCTTTTCTTTAATGATTAAATTCCCTTCGTAACCTAGCGACCGGGAATTGTAATTGTTCTCTATATTTTGCGACTGTTCTCCTTGCAACTGGAAAACCTTCGATTTTTAGTCTATCAGCTAAATCTATATCCGTAAACGGAGTTTCTTTACTCTCTTCATCTATTAATTCTTTAAGTAAATTTTTAATCGCATTTGTACTAACTGCTTCTCCATTGTCTAATGTATAACCTTCTGTAAAAAAAGATTTTAGTTCATAAATACCATAAGGTGTATCAACATATTTTCCTCTAGTCGATCGACTTATCGTTGATATATCCATCCCAATTTCATCAGCAATATCTTGAAGCTTCATTGGTATCAAAGATGAAACTTTACCTTTGAAAAAATCTGGTTGCCTATTTATTATAGATTCCATCACTATAGTTAAAGTATGACGTCGTTGTTGTATTGCCTGAAGAAACCATGAAGCTGAGTCAAATTTTTCTTTTAAATATTTTTGAGTTTCTATTGAGATATCTTTTTGCTCCAGCATATCTACATACTTATTATTTAAATTTATTTCTGGAATCCAAGAATCATTCACAATTACTTTCCAAACTGAATCTCTTTTAACAACTAAAAGGTCAGGTGTTAAAACTTCAGTCCTAGTTGATCCTTTACCTTGCCCAGGCTTAGGATTAAGAGACTTAAGTTCATTAATAATTTTACTTAAAATATTTTTTTCTATATCTAAAGTTTTTTGAATTTTATCATAACGATGATTAGCAAAATCATCAAAATGATCAGAAATAATCTGATAAGCAATCGTTTCCTCTCTACCTATCAATTGTATCATTAAGCAATCTTGAAGATTTCTGGCTGCAATTCCAGGTGGGTCTAACTGTTGAACTTTTTTAAGAATATTTAATATTGAAGTTTCTGATTGATTAAACCGGTCTGCTATTAAAATTGGTTCTACTGCTAAATATCCATTTTGATCTAAGTTCCATAAAATTTCTTCAGCTATCAACTGTTCCCATCTTTTTAAATTTAATCCGATTAGCTGTCCAACCAACCCTTCAACAAAATCAATTTGATCCGCTACTGGAATATCATGATGCTCAGATTTATGATTATCATAAATATTAGCTGGCTCATATTCATCGGGGTCTTCTTCGAAGTCAAGTCCTTCTTGCTCAACTACAGATTCTTCATCTTCATTTGCTATAGATTGTTCTAATATTGGATTGCTTTCTATCTCTTCTATTATTTTATCCTCAAGCGCAGATATATTTAATTGTAGAATACTCGCTTGAATAACCTGTTGAGGTGAAAAAGATTGACGTTGAGATTGCTTTTGATTTAGTATTGCCATCAGAGCGTAAACTTTTCCCCAAGATAAAGCCTTTTTGCTTCTTCATCATTCGCTAAAAATTCTGATGTACCAGATTTTAATATTTTACCATCAAACAATAAATATGAACGATCTGTTATCGATAATGTTTCTCTAACATTATGATCTGTAATAAGGACTCCAATGTTCCGCTCTTTTAATGAAAATATAATAGACTGAATATCTTCCACTGCTATTGGATCTACGCCTGCAAACGGTTCATCCAATAAAATAAAATCTGGATCTATTGCTAAAGTCCGACTTATTTCTACACGTCTTCGCTCTCCCCCAGATAAATTATTTCCTTTATTTTTTCTAATATGTTGAATAGATAAATCATCTAAAAGTTTTTCTACTTTTTCGGCTTGAGCCTTTTTCGACAAATCAGTCATTTCCAATACAAGGCGCAAATTATCTTCAACCGTTAGCTTTCCAAAGATTGAAGGTTCTTGTGATAAATAACCTATTCCAGAACGACTTCTTTGGTACATTGCTCGATCTGTAATATTTTTATCATCTAGATAAATTTTACCCTTGGTTGGCTTTATCATCCCAGTTATCATATAGAAACTAGTGGTTTTACCTGCACCATTTGGACCTAATAACCCTACAATTTCACCTTTGTTGACTTTTAGATCAACATCCCTAACAACCCATCTTTTACCGTATCGCTTATGTAGACCTTCCGCTCTTAATTGGTGATGACTATTTTCCATTTTCTTCCTCATGAAAAACCCCAGTCGGCTGCAATATTTTCCAATTATTTAATTCAACATCTGATTCAAAACCAACTCCATAAAGAGTGTCATTTTTCTCTGTTATAAATTTTACTCGACTATCAGTAAAAATTCTTTCTTTCACATTATCCCATGATAAAGTATCCGTAAATAGTGTAATCCCACTATCAGAAAGAACAACCACATCGCCTATAGCAATTAGATAATCACGTTCTTCTTCAATTTCAGCAATTTTTGATTTTAAATTTGTCGTATAAATCTCTTCTGAATTAAAAAAATCTGCATCCACATTCTCATTTAATAGTATATATTTTTTCTCATTATATTTTTCTAAATGGCCAGCTTTAATGACGGCTCTTTTAGCACCTTCATTAGTAAGTGTAATTATTGCATCCCAACTCTCAGCATCAGGCATTCCTAATCTTGATTGACCTGATTTTTTCATTTCAACTTCTTCACAACTTATAGTGAACACTAGAAGAAAAAGGATCATTTTCATTATAAGTCCTTAACTTCCTCTCTTAGTTTTAAAAGAACACTCTCTAACCTGTTTTGCTTCAATAAAATCCATTCAACTGCTTCTCGAAAAGCACCATACCCACCAGATTTTTGAGTTATATAAACAGCCGCTGATTTACATTCTTTTGATGCATTATCTGTAGCAATTGGAACACCAACTAAATCCATTACAGGAATATCAATTATATCATCTCCTATGTAAGCTATCTCATTATCTTGCAAGTTATATTTAGATTTTAATTCTTCGTAAGGTGGTATTTTATTTAGAGTCCCATTATATAAATCATCAATTTTAAGCTCTTTTGCTCTTTCGGCTGTAGCTTCAGAATAACGTCCAGATATCAAAGCTAATTTCAATTCAGCGGAACGTAAAATTGCTACTCCAGCGCCATCATTTACTGAAAAACGTTTTAATTCAACACCATCATTTCCTTTATATATTGAACCATCCGTCCAGACACCATCAACATCTGAAATAACCATTTTAACTTTATTTAAATCAGGATTCATGATTTAACTGCTTCATGAATTTTTATTAATTTTTCTAGTAATGGTTGAAGTTTTTCTAAAGGCCATTGAGTTGCTGCGTCAGATTTTGCTTCTGATGGATTATCGTGTATTTCCATAAATAATCCATCACAACCCGCGGCTACAGCGGCTTTAGCAAGAATTGGAATCATTTCTCTTTTACCACCTGTTATAGCTTCTCCTCCAGGTACTTGTGCAGAATGCGTAGCATCAAAAACTACTGGATAACCTGTTTCCTGCATAATTGGAATAGATGTCATATCAGTTACCAATCCGTATCCAAAGGATGAACCTCTTTCAGTAAGTAGAATATTATCATTTCCAGTTTTTACCACTTTATCTGCCGCATGTTTCATTTTAGCTGGTGCCAAAAATTGACCTTTTTTAATATTGACTACTTTCCCTGTTTTACCAGCAGCTAAAAGTAAATCTGTTTGGCGGCAAAGAAAAGCTGGAATCTGTAAAACATCAACAACTTCACTTACAACTTCACATTGATCTGGTAGATGAACATCTGTCAAAACAGGTATTCCTAATTCAGATTTAATATCAGAAAGTATCTTCAAACCTTCATCGATTGCTGGTCCACGAAACGATCCAGAGGCTGATCTATTAGCTTTATCAAATGAACTTTTAAAAATAAAAGGAATTCCAAGTGATTCAGTTATGGCTAAAATTGAGTGAGCCATTCTTAGACTATGATCACGAGATTCAATAACGCAAGGTCCTCCAATAAGAGGCAATCCGCCATCACCATATTTAATTTTCTGTACTAATACCTGCTTAGTCATTATGATTTACCATTCAAATATTTAACTGATGCTTTTATAAATTGATAAAAAAGTGGATGAGCTTTACTCACCCTACTTTTTAATTCAGGGTGAAACTGACCGGCAACATACCATGGATGATCTTCTATTTCTATAATCTCTACTAAATTAAGTTCTGAATTAATCCCTGATATTTTTAATCCATTTTTTTCCAGACGATCCCTATATCGATTATTTACTTCCCAGCGATGACGATGACGTTCTGATATTTTCTTCTTTCCATAAGCAGCATAAGCTTTTGTTCCAACTTCTAGCTCACAATCATAGGCGCCAAGTCTCATTGTTCCGCCTTTTAATTTGATAGCACGCTGAGATTCCATTAGATCTATAACTGGATATTTTGTCTTTTTATTAAATTCTGTACTATTAGCATCTTTTAAACCGCAAACATTCCGAGCGAACTCAATCACAGCACTTTGTAGTCCAAGGCAAATACCTAAAAATGGGATTTTATTTTCACGAGCAAATTTACAACAAAGAATTTTTCCCTCTGAACCACGCTTACCAAAACCTGGCAAGAGGAGGATTCCATCAATGTTATTAAAAATATGTTCAGCCTCTTTGTCTGTTTTTAATTTTTCAGTTGCTACCCAATTAATTTTTACCCTTGCATCGTTTTCTACACCAGCATGAATAAAAGCCTCAAGAACACTTTTATAAGCATCTGGTAACTCTGTATATTTTCCACACATTGCAATATTAACTTCATGCTTTGGTTTTGTAAATTTTTTTATAAATGTTTCAAGATAAGAAACATCTACTTTCCCCTGTAATTGAAGTCTTTCCATAATTATATCACCAACCCTTTGTTTGTAAAGGGTTAATGGAACTTCATAAATACTTTTAACTTCAGTTCCTTCAATCACGTGTTCTGGATGAACATTCCCAAAAAGACCTATCTTACGCCTAACCTCTTTCGTCAAAGGATATTCTGTTCTTGCTAAAATCATATCTGGAGAAAGACCAATCTCACGAAGTTTCATAACAGAGTGCTGCGTTGGTTTAGTCTTTAATTCCTCACTCGCTAAAATATAAGGGACCAAGGTAACATGCATAATCGTATGATTATGATATCCAACTTCTAAAGATAATTGTCGAATTGCTTCCATAAAGGGTTGCGATTCAATATCTCCAACCGTACCTCCAACCTCACATATAACTACATCATATTTTTTAGGTTTATTAACTGCTTTTATTCGCGCAATAATTTCATCGGTAATATGAGGTATAACTTGAATTGTAGCACCAAGGTAATCACCTCTTCTTTCACGGTCTAAAACTGTACTATATACTTGACCAGAAGTAGCATTGTTGCTTTTGCTCATATCTATATCAATAAAACGTTCATAATGACCAAGATCTAAATCAGTTTCAGACCCATCATCCAATACAAAAACTTCTCCATGCTGATAGGGGTTCATGGTACCTGGGTCAACATTTAAATATGGGTCAAGTTTTAGTATGGTAACACGAAGTCCAGCACTCTTTAATAAATAACCAATAGAAGCAGCTGCAATTCCTTTCCCTAAGCCAGAAATCACTCCACCTAAAACAAAAATATATTTTACTGGAATTTTCGCCATTTAAATTGCCTTAAGCTGTTTTAAGTCTTCCATTGTATCTATACCTTTATATATTTTTTCTGTAAGAATTACTTTAATAGGTATTCCATTATCTAGAGCTCTATACTGCTCTAGACTCAAAGCTTTTTCATTTTCAGAAGGTTCAAAGTTGACAAATTTTTCTAAAATTATTTTTCTGTAAGCATAGATACCCATATGTTGATAATATCCTCCAGACTTTGATTCAACTATGTCACGCCGGAAATTTAGTGCAAATCCATTGCTATCTAGGAGAACTTTTACTGTATTAGCATCACTTAACTTATTTAAATCCATATTTTCTCCCGCAACTGTTGCTAACTTAATTGAATTATCTGAAAATTGAGAAACTAATTCATCAATAATAAATGGCGAAATTGTGGGCTCATCACCTTGAATATTTACAACAACATCCACTTCCATATCCTTTACAACTTCTTGAATTCGATCTGTCCCAGAAATATGTTTATCTGAAGTCATAACTGTTTTAACATTAAAAGGTTTAAGCGCTAAATCTGTTTCTTTTGAATCAATTGCTATAATTACATCCTCTAGAAATTTAGCTTTTTTGGCACGTTCATAAACATGAACTACCATCGGCTTCCCTTCAATCAAATGGAGTATTTTTTTGGGAAACCTTGTTGAATTTAATCGAGCGGGAATTACTCCAATTGCTTTTAACATTATTCGCCAACCAATTCAATTAGTGGTAGAGATGCGAAGGATGAATAAATCAAACCAAGCGCTTCATTTCTATTCCCAACTTCAAACATAAAATAATTAAATAAAAAATATATACGAAATTTAACTGAAACTACCTGCTGCTACAAGCAGGTAAAGAAATAAGGCTACTCAAATCTTAAGGATTCAATTGGGTCTAAATTTGCGGCTCGATAAGCTGGATATATTCCGAAACCAATTCCGATTAACGAGCAAACGGCCATACCGTAGAATGCCCAGTCCATTGGTATAACGGCAGGTACCTTAAGTAAAATAGCCACCAAATTTCCACCGGCAATCCCTAAAATAACACCCACAACTCCACCAAACTGACTCAAGAATATCGCTTCCATTAAAAATTGAGTAAGAATATCTCTTTTGGTGGCCCCAATTGCTTTTCTAATGCCTATTTCCTTAATTCTTTCAGTTACCGATACTAGCATAATATTCATAATACCAATTCCCGCCACAAGGAGTGCAATCACGCTGACCGAACCTGCAAAAAGCTTTATGCCACCAGTGAACCCTGCAAATGTATTCATAAGTTCTTCGTTTGAAATAACTTCGAAATCGTTTTCTTCTCCAACGGGTACTTGTCGCACTACACGCATAAGACCTATGGCTTCATCCATAGTTTTATCATATAATTCTGCTGACTTTGATTCAAAAGTAATTCTTAAAGAAGTCCGTTTATTAGAAAATCTTTGAGTATACAATGAAATCGGTATAATCACAAAGTAGTCCTGACTTTGACCAAAAGCCTGCCCTTTACGTTCAGTAACCCCAATAACGGTATAATCTATTCCTTTGATTTTAACTACTTTTCTAATTGGATCTTCAAAAGGAAATAGTATATCAACAACATCTGGTCCAAGAATAGTTACGTTTCGAGCAAACCTTATATCGTCTGGCGTAAAGTTTCTTCCATCAGCAAGATATGTGTTCAATGATCGTAATGCCGACTCATCACCTCCGTTTACCTGAGCTGATTTTTTTAAGGTTTTATCTTTGTATCTAATATTCCTTTCTCCTGTTTCATCAATAACACTAACTCTCAATGGTAAGACCGCCCTTTTTTTCATTTCTTCATAATGAGCATAAGTAATATTCTTTCGCTTACGAATTTTTTTATCGCCTCCTGGGCCATGAATTCGTATTACTGGTGATTTATTTATAGTAAAGGTATTCGTCCCAAGAATATCTAATTGAGAACTAACCGATGATTCTAATGTTCGAATAGCCGTCATAACACCAATAACAGAAAATACACCAATGCTTATTCCAAGTAGTGTCAAAATAGAACGAAGTTTATTTTGCCTAATCGATTCAATCGCCATTCGAAAACTTTCCCTTATGGTACTCTTTATTTGAGAAAACTGGGCCATTATTCATACCTCAAAGCATCAATAGGATCTAAACGAGCCGCGCGATAAGAAGGAACCAGGCCAGAGATCACGCCAATAATCAAACTTAACAGAATAGCTCCAATAGCAAGTCCAATTGGCATTGATGAAGGGAAAAAATTATTTATGACAATACTTAGCCCATAAGCAATGCCCATTCCAACAAGACCCGCGATTAAACAAATCATAACTGCTTCCATCAGAAATTGCCCTAAAATCATATTTCTTGTGGCTCCTAAAGCTTTCCGAATACCAATTTCTCGAGTTCTCTCTTTAACAGAAACGAACATTATATTCATTATTCCAATCCCACCTACGATCAAAGATAAAGCCGTAATAAAAAGTCCAGTACCTCCAATTGCGAATTTAATAGCATTATATTGCGCTTCTAAAGTTGAAGACTGATTAATCCCAAAATTATCTTTTTCGGCAGGTTTTAATCTCCTGAGATTGCGAATAACTCCTCTAACATCTCCTTTAGCTGTCTCTACATCCTCCGTATTAAGCTTAACACGAAGAGTCATCCAACCTCGACGAGCATAAAGACGCTTGTAAGTACCAATGGGCATTGTCGCTTGATTATCCATACTAAACAAGCCCATGAATTTCCCCATTTTTTTTAAAATGCCAATTACTCTAAATTTATAATTTCCTATTTTAACATATTTATCTAAAGGATCTTCGTTGGGAAATAATGCATCTGCCACATCGCCACCAATCACTAAGACTCTTGAACCAGAACGATTCTCACCATCAGTAAAAAAACGTCCTTTCTCGATTTCTGTAGAAGCATTAGTAGCTAGATATGATGTTGATGTTCCAAAAAATCGAGAATCAATTCTGCGATCATCTCGAATAATACTCCCGCCTCTTTCAGATACAGGAGCGACCGCTTCTACAAATTGAGAGCGTGCCAATAGTTTTTTTCCGTAATCTTCTTGAATACGTGGACGATTCCTCATTTCCCACCAATCAGTATCACCACTAAACCATTCCATACGACTAACAAGAAGAACATCACTCCTAAAACCTGCCATGCTTTTTTCAAAAGTTCTATCTAAACCTGAAATGAGAGTTCCCATCAATGTGACTGATAAAACACCAATAACAATACCTAATGCCGTTAGAATAGAACGTGTTTTGTTAGCAAAAATTGAGCCTAATGAAATTCTAAAATTTTCCCAAAATAAACCAATCATGAGGCGATGCTTTTTACTTTATTAGTTTTTCTATCTTCTTTAATCTTACCATCAAATAAATGGATGGTTCGATCAGCATGATCTGCAATATACTCTTCGTGAGTTACTAATATTATTGTATTTCCTGAATTATGTAGCGAGTCTAGAATTTTCATGATCTCAACGCCACTTTTAGAATCTAAATTTCCAGTTGGCTCATCCGCTAATATAATCGAGGGGTCATTAACAAGCGCTCTAGCAATTGCAACTCGTT
>Ga0308019_10000204_pt1 | contig 36454 bp, 20 predicted proteins | sample Neamet284_FD_203135 | JGI IMG/M metagenome (GOLD analysis project Ga0308019, IMG submission 203135) | Marine microbial communities from water near the shore, Antarctic Ocean - #284 | ecosystem: Environmental > Aquatic > Marine > Unclassified | place: Southern Ocean | collected 2014-10-01
GACTGCCAGCCAAGTTGATCGCTCGCGTTGAGGTAGGGTATCGCATCTGTGATCGGTGCAATATCATCCAAAGTGCCCGTGATAAAGAAGGCGGTTGACGGTTTAGCGACATCAGCAGACCAGCCTGGCGGTACAAAGTCGGACCCAGTTTGACCCCCACTCCAAGAGGAGAAGTCAACCCCTAGACCAAACAATGCTCTCGGTGGATGTGCTCCTTCAAGCTGGCTTCGCTCACCCCAATAAGGAAGGACTCCGAAAGCCGCAGCGGCACCATGACCGTGACCTCCAAGGCCCCAGTGCTCGAGATCAATTTGACCAAATGAACCCGTGACTTGATCATTGGACCCGTTCATTTCAAGCATCAAAGCGTAACCAATTTCGAGATTGGTCAACATTTGATCAGCATCGGTTGCAGTGTCGACTCCAACATGCATCACGACGATGTAGCCTCGTTCTGAAAGCCCTGAATCGAAGTTCATGTAGTCGGTTTCCTCCTCGCCATCGTCGCCAAACATTTGAACGAACGTGAACGGCCCATTCCCAGCCATGTTTGCGCCCTCGCCATCTTCCATTGCAGGGTAGATCACACGAAGGGCGATGCAATCCTGACCGTCGTCTTGGACTGTCCCCTCAAGGCATTGAACCGTATCGAGCCAACCAACTGGGAAGTCCACACCGGTGTGAGGCTCTGTGAAGGAAATATCCTCGTCTGGATGTTCTGCCAAGACGGGTTGGAACGGAATCAACAGAAGGAGGAATGCAATCAAAAGCGTTGTTGAAATTTCACGCTTCATACACTCGCCTCCCCCATGCCTCTGTTCGCGATGATATCAGTTTTTTTCCCTCATGCGTACTGACGAAGGTGCGCTTCAGCGTGAATTAACCGGGTGAGTAAGAGATCGATTGACGGGAGGAAATCTTCCAGATGAGGTGCCCAAAGCGTCACCCAGCAAGCAAGATGCTGAGCTACAAGCAACCAGCGCCCGTCGAGTTCAGTTCCAATCATCGCTGCCAGGATTGAATCAAGATCGCCTTCTGAGGGATGGTAAACGGCGTTCACGACGATGGGTGCCTCGGCAGCGTTCAGTTCGGAATCAAAATTCACACCAAAGACTGCCTCGTTGGCCGGGGCTGTGCAACGCAACAGCAAATCTTCGGGGAGTGTTCGGCGGGATTTCGCAGCATAAACAGCACCGCCTGCATCCAACCATGAGGCGGCAACAGACCGTGCAGCACCTCCACCGCCACAAAGAGATAGAACGGGTGCTTCATCGAAATGAATACCGAAATGCCGGGCCAATGCCACCACGCCAGCCCCATCAAGACCAGCGCACCACCAGCCTTGGCCGTCCCAGCGAAGGGCGTTGACACATTGATTCTCCATCGATGCATCGATGGCCGAAACTGCATTGCTCGAGAGTTGGTGCTTCAGAGGCGAGGTGAGGTTGACCCATATCTCAGTCCCCAAGAATCCAGTTGGGAGGAAGGGTTGAGGCTGTGCATCGGCATCGTTCGCTTCAAAGGTAAAATCTTCATCTTCCACTGGCTCAAAGCGTTCTTCTGCATCCTCAACAGCCATGCCTGCATCAATTGCTTTTTGCATCAAAGTCGTGGTTCGGAATCTCCCAAAAGGTGCTTGAGTATAATCCCAATCTGGTGCCGATGGGACTGCCCCTGCGTAACCCCAAGCCAGTGCACCCTCAATGGTGGTGCTTGGCACTAAATCCAGAGATTTGATGTTGAGGTTCAACTCTTTCTTTCCCAGCAAACTGAGGAGGTGGGCGTGGACCAAACCAAGAAGCAGAGGTGAAAGCGAATGGGACACTGGGTCGCCTGCGATTGCAAACCTCACCTCACCCATGGGCGAAACAGGTGCGGATAGGATTTCAACCCCTCGCTCAAAGGCATAGCAAGACGGGATAGATTTCAAAAGGGAGGAGGGCATAACACAAATCATGGAAGCCCCGACGAAGGACGCCCAAGCAGGTCTCATTTCAGGTTTAACAGGTGTTTTTGGATTGTACCTCACCGCCTCGATGTGGTTTGAATTCCAAGCAGCCTTGACCAACATGGTTGGAGCAAGCATGGCCATTATCATCTCTACGAGCGTATTTTTGATTTACCAATCAAGAAAAAATGTCAAAGAAACGGCCCTGAATGGGTCCTATGAACTTCATGAATCCTTCAATCGCGAAGGTGTGGACCCACTTGCAGCCCAACGTGGCCGACATCCAGTGGTTTTCATGGCCATCATCTACCTCTTTATCGTGGTGCTGAGTGAAATGACGTGGTCCGATCTCCTTTCCTGAACATAAGGAGGCACGGACATGGCAGGATTGATGGACCTTTTCGTCATGAAAGAGCGAGTCAATGAAGGAACCAACCCGATTTTTATTATCCTTGAAAAGGCATCAATGCTCCTTGCCTTGTTGATCGTTTTTGCTTTAGCCATCTCCATGAATTTGCCAGACTGGGGCGTCGGCGTGATGGTCGGATTCTCATTGGGTCCAATCGTCTATGGGCACTATTATTTTCTCTATATCCGCCCACTTCAGACTAAGAATGCGGGCGAAGATTGAAGATGCCCCCCTCGTGTAGGCTATCAGTGATAAGATGGCATTGATAGGCGACACCCTCGATTTTCTTGGTTTAGGCGAAATTTCTGGTGTCGATTATCTCTTCGCTGCAATGGCGATCGTCGGAACCTTCCTGTTCATGATTTACTTCTTACTTATCTTGCTTGGAGGGGCTGCCGACGGTGCTATGGAGATCGCCGGATTTGATGCTGACTTCGACCTAGGTGCTGAGGGTATTTTCCACATGTTGACCCTTCAGGGCATCCTGAGTTTCATCATGATGTTTGGCATATTTGGCCTCGCAGTCTCCCAAGGCGGCGGCCTTCCAGTCGTCGCAATCCTTGCCGGAACTGCCGCAGGTGTTTCTTCGATGTGGCTAATTGGCAAGGTGTTTCAGATGATGAAAAGCCTCGAAGTGGACGCAACCGTTCAACATTCGCAGGCAATCGGCGCCCAGGGTCAGGTCTACATGACCATCCTGCCAGGCGACACAGGACAAGTCCAAGTCGAGTTTCAAGGCGCATTGCGTACCTGCGCAGCTGTTCTTGAAAACGTGAACGAAACCCTCAAGACTGGGAAATTCGTTGAAGTCACCCGCACCATTGGCGAAACCCTCATCGTACGGGAATTGAGCCTCAAGGAAGGTTCAACCGAGTAGAAGTCACCTGACGCACTCACAAGCGAAAAGTGGGTCATTGGGGTGAAATCTCAACGGGTCAACCCTCATAAGGGGAGCCGTTAGTCAACGAACATGGCAGGCGAACTTTTACTCATCGGACTCTTTCTTTTCGTATTTGCACTCGTAGTAACGTTGTATGTAGCAACAAGCCGCTACAAGTTAGCACCATCCGACCAAATCTTGGTTGTCTATGGTAACGTGAAGAACAAACAATCAGCAGAATGTATCCACGGTGGTGGAAAGATTGTGTGGCCTTTGATTCAACATTACGCCTACCTCTCACTCCGCCCAATGACCATCAGCATCTCCCTGAAGCATGCATTGTCAAAGCAAAACATCCGCATCAACGTTCCTTCTTCGTTCACCATCGGTATCTCAACAGAACCATCGATCATGAACAACGCAGCAACTCGTTTGCTCGGATTGCCACCAACTGACATCGAAAAGCTTGCAGAAGACATCATCTTTGGTCAACTTCGTTTGACCGTTGCTTCGCTCACCATCGAGCAGATCAACCAAGACCGTGATTCCTTCCTTCGCATCGTGTTCACCAACGTCGACACTGAACTGCACAAGGTCGGATTGTACCTGATTAACGTCAACGTTGTTGACATCACAGACGAGCGTGAATACATCGAGTCGATCGGTACCAAAGCCGCCGAAACCGCAGTCAACGAAGCAATGGTCGAGACCGCACGTGCCCGTTCCACTGGTGAATTGGGTCGTGCAGAAGCAGACCGCCAACGTGAAGTCGGTGTGGCTCAAAACGCTGCTGAATCTGAGAAAGGTCAGAAAGAAGCAGAAGTCAACCGTCGTATTTTCGTGATGCAACAAGAAGCAATGGGTAAGCAGGGTGAGAACGTTGCTGCTGCTGAAATCGCTGACTTTGAAGCAGACTTGTTAGTCAAGCAGGCTGACGCTCGTAAGCGGGCCGAAGTCGCTCAACGTGTTGCACAAAAGGAAATTGAAAGCGCTCAATACGAACTTGAAGGCGAGCGATTGCGTGCTCTCGAAGTCGTACGTGAAGAAGTCTCAAAGAAAACCGTCGAGATTGCTGCAGAAGCCGAAGCAGAACGCCAACGCCGTATTGCTCGAGGACAAGCAGATGCTACCCTTGCTCGCTACAAAGCAGAAGCAGAAGGTACACAGGCAGTTCTCGAAGCAAAAGCAACTGGATACGCTCAATTGGTCAAAAGCGCAGGTGGCGATGCAAAAGCCGCTGCTACACTCCTCATGGTCGAGAAGATCGAAGAATTGGTTGCTCGACAGACTGAAGCAATTTCCAACCTCAAGATCGACAAGATCACCGTCTGGGATTCCGGCAACGGTGGCAACAATGGAGAAGGTGGATCAACCTCCAACTTCATCTCATCACTGATGCAAAGCCTACCGCCCGTCCATGATGTGGCAAAGATGGCAGGAATCGAGTTGCCAGCGTACCTTGGCGAACTCAAAGAAGATTGAGTTGACTCCGGCAGACCTGAATGGGTCATTAAACCGCAGTCACTGAGTTCTTTAGAGCCGAGGGATTGAAAGCCAAAACGACACGGACCAAGGTCCATGGCAAGTGATTTAGAAATTGCACGAGCGGCAACCCTGGAGCCAATTGAAACCATTGCGTGGAAATTAGGCATCTCCAGCCATGAGTTGTTACCAATGGGTCGAGGCATGGCCAAAATCACATGGGAAGCCCTCAGTGAGCGCTTTGCACGTCCGCAAGGAAGCCTCGTATTGGTGACATCTGTCAACCCCACGCCGTTTGGTGAAGGGAAAACCGTGACCACAATTGGATTGACTCAAGCCTTGTGTGCCATCGGCCAATCAGCAACCTGTGTCATTCGGGAACCATCGATGGGACCTGTGTTCGGAATCAAGGGAGGAGCAGCTGGCGGTGGCCAGTCGCAAGTGCTCCCGATGGAAGACATCAACCTGCACTTCACCGGTGATTTGCATGCTGTGACGTCTGCACATAACCTTCTCTCTGCCCTTGTCGATAACCACATAAAGCACGGAAATGCCACAAAACTAGATCCAACCAGAATCTTCTGGCCCCGAGTCATCGACATGAATGATCGAGCCTTGAGAAACATCACTGTCGGCCTCGGAGGACCCGCGAATGGCAACCCACGCCAAGACCGCTTCGACATTACCGCAGCCAGCGAAGTGATGGCCATCCTCGTTTTGGCGAAAGATTACGCCGATTTACGAACTCGACTCGGTGAAATTGTCGTTGGTCAATCAATGGAAGGTCGCCCGGTCAAGGCCGACGAAATCGAAGCTGCTGGTGCAATGGCTCTGCTGCTCAGGAATGCCTTCTTACCGAACTTGGTGCAAACTCTTGAAGGCAATCCTGCCTTCATTCACGGGGGTCCATTTGCCAATATTGCTCATGGAAACTCAAGCATCATCGCCGACCGCTTAGCCCTTGGTGCCGCAGATATTGTGGTGACAGAAGCTGGCTTCGGATCTGACATGGGCGCTGAGAAGTTCATGCACATCAAAGCGGCAACATCAGGAAAAGCCCCCGATTGCGTCGTTATGAACGTCACAGTTCGTTCAATGAAACTTCATGGTGGAGCGTTTGGAAGCCGAGGTGGCTATCGACCATCCCGCGAAGAGTTGGACTCAGAAAACATCGAAGCAGTCACCCACGGAGCACAAGGAAACTTGGACCGACACATTCGCAACATGGCAGGCTTCGGCATGCCTGTGATCGTATCCATCAACAGATTTACTGCAGACACTGATGGTGAACTGGAAGCACTTACCGCTGCAGCACGGGCAAGTGGTGCACATGCTGTGACCATGACAGAAGTCCATGCGAAAGGAGGGGCTGGAGGCGAACCATTGGCTCGGGCGGTTGTTTCGGCAATTCAAGAACACGTTGCAGCAGGACGGCCTTTCACACCACTCTTTACCACCGATGCACCGGTGATGGAGAAAGTGAACGGTATTGCCAAGCGAATATACAAAGCTGATGAAGTCATTGTCGATCTGAAAGCTCAGAAGCAACTGGCAGCCATTGAATCATGGGGCTACGGCCACCTTCCTGTGTGCATGGCAAAGACGCAGTACTCCTTTTCCCACGATGCTGGACTTTTGGGTGCACCTGTCGGTTTCACCATTCCTGTCCGAGAATTTAGACTCAATGCTGGCGCAGGTTTCATCGTTGCAATTCTTGGAAACATGATGACCATGCCTGGTCTACCAAAGCGACCTGCTGCGGCTGACATGGACATGGATGAAAATGGACAACTCACTGGCGTATTTGGGTGAACCTGAATGAAAATCGTCAAGCGGGAACCCATGTTGTGGCGTTTACGCATTGAATCTGAAGATGATTTGTGGACACTGTCCCACCTTGCACGATCTGGCCTCTTGGTTGGCATGCTCGGTGAACGGCGCGATCAGACAACCACTGGTGAGGAAGGTGGGCGAGCGAAAGCTGCTGAACGAAAGAAAATGTGGATCCGTTTGAAAATCAGTTCAACTGAATATCAACCCTTTAGCGAGAACCTCCGAATCCATGGTGTCATTGAAGAGGCTCAGTTCGATGTTGGTTTGCACCACACGCATGTGGTCGAAGTAAGGGACGAGGTTGAACTCTCGGCCCCTCATCCCTTTTCCGAGAGCGATTGGGATCTCCTGCGGCAAGCAGAAAAAGCCGCTCAACAAATCAACATCGCATTGGCGATGGTGGAAATGGACGAGATTGTTTTGTTTTACATCACTCCACGGGGACTGCGAGAAGGTGCAACGTGGACAATGCGTGGCGGTGGGAAGCGTGGCGACCTCAAACAAGCGTCAGGCATTGGGGCAGCGTTCCGTTCCAATGTGATCAAAGCAGTCAGAGCCACACTCGATGAAAGCACACCATTGCTCTTGTGTGGTCCAGGCCATGCCCGGGAAGTCCTTCTCGATGACATGAGGGCTGCAGGCGATTCTCGTTTCATGAAATCAATTGCAACCTCCATGGCTGGGCGAGCTGGTGCAAACGAGTTGCTACGCGATGGCCTTGCTGGTGATTTGTTGAGCGAATACGCGATCACAAAAGAAACGGCGCTCATCGAAGAGGCTTGGACCCGGTTGCCGACCAATGGGGCTGTTGCATACGGCCACCATGCATTGGATTTAGCAATGAAGGAAGGCGCCATAGAGACACTGTTGATCACTGCTGACTTACTTCGCGACGAAACTCAAACCATCAACGGCCGACCATGGGCCTTGTGGGCTGAAGGGCTGGCTGGAATTGGAGCGGTGATGGTTCAGTGTTCAGTGGATCATGATGCAGGTCAACAACTGGTTGGCATCGGTGGAGCAGTGGCTCTGCTCAGGTATACGATGTGAGGATTCCAGATGCGCGTGATCAATGTGAACGACCTGGGCGAACATCCACGCCAAGACATGGCTGGTGCACGTTGGCTGGTGATGAAAGCCGAGGATATCCAGTCTTCAACATCGTTGCTGATGTTCACAGAGTTGGATGACATCCACGTGGCAGTTGACCACAGAGGTTCATGGCCAACTCCTGGTTTGTGGCAGCGTGCTGTGCATTGCATCCTCATTGATGGAACCGATGAAGATGCTGAGAAATTCCGACGATCTTCCGGCATTACTCGAGTCATTGCCGGTGCTGAGGATGAAATCTTGAGTCACCTTTGGTAGATGGGTCTGGAGGGATTTGAACCCTCGATCAACGCCGTGTAAGGGCGGTGTCATAACCACTAGACCACAGACCCATTTAGCCCTGCAAGCCTCAGTTCTTGAAGCCATTGTTCGAGGGGGTAACCTCAAAAACGAGAAGGCGTGCCCTCAAAGTGCATGGATGAAGATGTCCAAGCGGCCGCAGCCCGCCTTGTTCGCCGTATCAAGGAAGGTGGCCACACCATCACCGTTGCAGAATCATGCACCGGTGGTTTGCTTGCGAGTTCATTCACCGACATCGCTGGAGCATCGCAGTGGTTCAACCAATCATGGGTCACATATTCCAATAAAGCCAAGATCACAGAACTCGGCGTCAGCCCAGAACTCTTGGAAAAGAAGGGAGCGGTTTCAGCCGGTGTCGCCATAGCAATGGCTCAAGGTGCTCGTGAAAGAGCCGATGCAAGCATCGCAATTTCCATCACAGGAATAGCAGGACCAGCCAATGACGGGACCAATAAGAAGGTCGGAATGGTCTATGTCGGCATTGCATCCTCTCATTGGGCCAACGCCTTATCCACCCAAATTGGAGGGAACAGGGCTGAGAATAAAATCGGTTTCGTTCATTTCGCTTTGCTCTCCGCCATCAAATGCTGGGACGATGCTATGGCCTTAGCTGTGAAAAATAAGCAAGCTGAGGATGAAGCATTAGTGGCCCAAGCCCTTGCTCAAGCCCAGTTTGAAATTGATCGAGCCAAACGCGACGCTGCAACACGAGAGGCAGCACCGTGGAAGGACGATGAATGGGACGGTGAAGGGAAGCCCCCGGCCGACCGAGACGACATCGAAAGCGACATAGAATGGTGAACTCTGTTCCCATTCCATAGCGTCTCCCACCGGTGTGCTTTTGGAGGGGCCACGCTACCTTTGAGCCATGGGTGCGACATGGGAAGAGGTTCTCCCTATTCTTCGTCAAAGGGGCATTGTGCCCACGGCATCCGTACGGCAACAATTGATCGACTTGGAAGATCTTCAGGGCGTTCTTGATTGTGCCGAGGCTGTTCACTTTGAGCGGGGTTTTCTTACATCCGAAATTCTCGAAGACATGACCGCAGTGTGGCGTGGCAAACAGCGTGCAATGGGTGCAGCAACACCGGCGCCTGTGGCGGCACTCAGCGGGACAGTGACGCCCAGCAACACCACCAGCAACACCGTCAGCGCTCCTGACATCGGACGGACAATCGCCCCTATTCACGAACCTGAGCCACTCGATGTGAGGTTCCGAAACAACCTCCCAGATTGGAAAGAAAGTGATTTCAGTGAACATGCAAATGATGCTTCCAGTGATATTTTGGTGCATTATGATATTACTGGGAACAGCACAACTGAAGGAAAGATGTCCGATATCACATCGTGTTTCAGTGACCGACTCAGCAGCATTCGAAAAATGATCATTCAGAATTCACGCCTGCCTCGCACGCCTACCGAAATTGTCAGACTTCATGCTGAAAGCAGTCGATACCAGGGGTACGAAAACAAAGCCGTCGCAATCGGGTTGGTCAATGAACCAAGGTACACCAAAAACGGTCACCTTATCTGGAATCTGGAAGATGAAACTGGCGAATTGACATGCCTCCTCACCAAGAGGAAAGGTGTCGACAGAGATCGGGCCCATGAACAAATCCTCGAAGCAGGACTAATGCCCGATGACGTGCTTGGAGTATCGGGTACATTCAGCCAAACAGGAGACATGTTTTACGTCGACGACTTGCACTTTCCAATGAAGGAGCGCCATGTTAAAGCAAGTTCAGAACATGGGGTCAGCGTCGCTTTCATTTCAGATATCCACGTTGGTTCCAAGACCTTCCTAGAAGCGCAATGGCACAAAATGGTACGATGGTTTCACACCGACCCACTGGCGAAGACGATCAAATACCTCATCCTCTCAGGGGATTGTGTTGATGGGGTCGGTATTTATCCAGGCCAAGACAGTGAACTATCGATTCCAGATCTGTTTGGACAGTACCAAGAATTTGCTCGCCTGTTAGAACTCCTCCCCGATTGGGTCGAATGTGTCATGCTCCCAGGAAATCACGATGCAGTTCGCCCAGCCGAACCACAGCCTACTTTTGAGAAGGACATTCAACAGGATTACAACGCTACGACCTTCGTTGGAAATCCATGTGACTTTTCCCTCCACGGAGTGCGTTTACTGTCCTACCATGGTAAATCAATTGACGACTTCGTAGCTGGATTGCGAACAGTGACCTATGCCGACCCTGTTGAAGCGATGAGACAGATGCTCCGTCGGCGGCATTTAGCCCCCCAATGGGGTGGAAAAACCCCATTGTCTCCAGAACCGGAAGATGGCTTGGTTATTCGTGAGGTCCCTGATATTTTTGTCACAGGCCACGTTCATGGCCATGCATGCGTTGATTTCAAGGGTACAACACTGATTTGTTCAAGCACTTGGCAAGATCAGACTTCTTACCAACGAATGCTCGGTTTCCAACCGAAACCATGTATGCTCACAATTGTCAACCTCAAAAGTCACGCAACGACAGCAATACCCTTTGCGTGATTTTTTCAAAGGCCCAAATAGGGTGCGATGGCGGAAAGATTCTTGCCCATAACGATTGGAACCTTAGCATCTTCAAACGCACCGATGGATGACTCCCGTGTTGGATTAAAACCAATGAAATGACTGCCTTCAATGTGCATTGAAAGGTCCATTTCAGAATCACCAACGCTGATGCATCCTTGTGGTTCAAGACCGTTCATCGACAAGAGACGTTCGATAACCTCACCTTTCCCAGTGGCATGGAGTCGGCATACGCCTTCATCCCCCAGGGTATCATCTGCATTGAATTCAAATCCATTTGCAATCCAGTCATCAACCTTGAGCATGGCAGCAATGGAGGCGACGAAGAGGTCGACACCAGCACTTACGATAGCGACAAAAATACCTTTTTCTTGGAGTTTAAGGACAAGATCTCGTGCCCCATCCATCAATTGCACACCAGCGTATGCACGGAAGAGATCATCTCTGTGTATTGGATCTTCAATCGATTTCCATTTGATGATGTCCAATCGCATGAATTCAACATCTGAAATCTCACCACGGATGAACCGTTGAAGATTCTCCGAGTTATCAGTCCCGAAGTGATCGTGAAGGGTCCGCCAAGAGCTGACAGCGTCGACCAACACTCCATCGCAGTCAAAGACAACACAGGTGACATCGGTGAGCGGTTTCACAACATCACTGGTCGCCATACTCTAGGGAGTGGCAACTGCCTTGAAAGGCTTCGCAAGCAGTTGAAGAGGAGGAAAGGAGCACAAGGCAAAGAAAAGTGGGGGTTCCGAAGACAGAGGGCCCCTTTCGGAAACCCTCTGCGTTCGGGCAGGTTCTCCACCTTGAGGTGGATCATCCCATCACTGGGATGCTGGGAGACAAGAGGGAAAGGGGTCGAAACCCCTTTCCCTAATGCGTCCGGTTGTCGTTACGTTTGACCTGAATCAAGCCTTTAGATCGTATGACAAGCCACTCCAGGAGCGCAGAAGCGCACCTTGACCGACGCTAGGAGCGTAGGATAGAGTGATTGTAACATCTTCTAGAGGTGTTCCATCAGCAGCGTGGGTTCGCACAAAGATTGTGTCTCCGGTGTTGAAGGTAGAGACTGAGTCGCTTCCTTCCTTGTTCACCTGGTCGACAAAGGTGATGAATTCATCACTGTTGTCGGGGTTGAACCCGTAGACACCATTTGTGTCAGCCATGTTTGCTTCAACAATTGCTGTGTTACCATCACCATCGGTGTAGATCACACGGAGTACAACTGCTTGTGTAGCCAAGTCGGTTTCAGACGACTGCACTGTAATTCTCCAGTGGCCAGTATCAGCATCGAAGCCATCGATGTCCTCGATGTCGAAGGTGACCCGAGGGACACCCTTGACGTCGGTTTCAGCGAGGCTGCTTGCCCAGACGTAGATAACACCTGAGAGCACCACTGTGATTGCAACCATCAAGATGGTAGCGATCACTGGGCTCACTGCGGCATTGTCGTCAACCATGGTCACGGCGACTTCGTCTTCATCGTCAGCACGGCGGCTGGAGAAGGCGAGGGCGCTCACAAAGAGACCAGTTAGGCTGACTACAACGATGCTAGGTGCAAACGATGGGACCGAGCTTGCTCCGATTGTACGGACGACGCTTGGGAGCGATTGTCCAGTAGCCTCGAAGTTGCTTGGTGGCTGGTTGGCATGGTTACAGACCGAACCGTTCTCAAGGGACGTCATCCGGTTGTTACACCAGTTGCTGTCCTCAAGCAGTGGTCGGCGCTCGGAGGTCTGAGTAGCGTTGCTACCGTACTGTCCAGGCTTGGACCAGTCAGCGCCCTGGATGCCGTTGTTGTTGGCACGGTGGGATGCTGGGTCGTCAGTCTGGAAGCGATCCGAGGATGCTGCAGTCAAGTCACATGGGTTGTTCAAGCAAGTCACAACGTCCATTTCAACCCACACATTGGAGGTATCCTTGGTGATGTAAACCAGTTCGTCGAATTCAACGATTGTTCCGTAGGATGGAACGGTGTAGAACCGAGTTTGCTCGTCTTCTGTGTGTCCGTCCGAATGGAAGGTCACAGCAAGCATGTGATCGTAGGTGAACGGTCCTTCATCGCCACCAGCGCCGACCTTCACAGTGACTGGCACGTAGGTGCCGGTCATGATGTTGGTAACGCCGTTGAAGCTGAATCCAGAGAGGCCGTCGAAGTAGTAGTCGGCGACTTGCTCACGAACGTTCTCGACACGGACACCGATTTCGATGTCGTCTTGGCCTTGTTGGTAGGCTGCGATTGGCATCAAAGTGGTGTCGTAGTTAGGCACGTAACTTGGGGCTGTGGCTGTGTCCTCGAGGACCAAACGGATCTTACAGAACTCGGATCCAGATGGACCGATTTGATGGATACCGTTGTCGTTGAGGTAGTCAATTTCCCAATCCTTAGCGTTGGTCGTTGCATCTGGAATCAGTGTGAACACGAGTTGGTCAACCACGATTGTTGTGGTGAAGTAGTTCGTGTATGTGCACTGGTCAGTAGGCGCAACAGTCCAAGTGAGGTCAGAGAGGTTGTGGTCAACATCTGTCATCACTGTGCTTAGGTCGTAGGTCAAGTTAGCGGACGACAAGTCGTCTTCCATCAAACTGATCTGCCATGGTGCAGCAGGGATGGACCCGTTAGCAGCTTCCATGACCGTACCGTTCTGTCGGTCCCAGGTAGGGATCACAGGTGCGTCGTTCACTGGAGCAACTGAGAAGTCAACATCGTAAGGTGTTGCTTCACTGTTTGCAGCAGCATTGTCAGCCAAAGTGAGGGTCACAGTACAGGTGCCACCGAGTTCGTTGTTGACGTTCTCTGTGATGACAAGTGTGTTGTTCTCGTTCACTTCGACACCGAATGCAATACAATCGGATGGAACGCTAGCGTCCCAATCGTAGGCTTGGCGAACGGGCGATTGCTCGTTTGCCATGTCACGGATGTAGGAGGAACTTGCGTTCGAAACGTTACCGAGGTACTTGCTGTGCACGCCAAATCCTTCAGCCAAGATGTTGGTGTAGATGTCATCTTGAGAGATGAGAGGCATACAGTCGGAATCGATGACGTTGCAGATCACTGGAGCGTCGTTGACGTTGGTAACCTCGAACGAGATGTTCTTGGTATCGGTCAATCCATTGCTGTCAGTAACTGTGAACTCGTAGGACATGGTACCGAATTGGTCGTCCAGAGGAGTGATGGTCACTGAGTGTCCAGTCTGAGCCCAGTCAACAAGAACATCGTCGAAAGCGACGATGTTTCCAGAGGTGGAGACCCATGCAAGTGTCGCTTCGACGTCTTGCACATCGTCAGCCAAGTCGGTCAGGCTGAAGGTGTAAGCACCAGAGTCTTCGTCCACAACAATGTCTGCTAGCGTTGTTTGAATCACTGGGCAGGCACGGGCCATGTCCAAGTTCAAGTTCACGTTGGTAGCAAGCGAAACATCCACTTGTGTTGCCCAATCGTAGGCACAGTCTGCTTCAGTCTTGATCATCACATCGTAGTTCTTAGCGAGACTTGGTGTGTTGCTGCCCTTGTAGGAGCGGTAAACAAGCACTTCATCTGCGATTGCACCAGTTGAGAGATCATCGTGCGTTAGCTCGACGGTCATGTATTCGGTGAACGATTGCAATGTGTTGCTGCTGTCGATGGTTTGTGTTGGGTGAACCGTCGATACATCTGCGGTGTTCTCACCTTGGACGATTGCCACGATGTCGATTTGGTCAGGTGTGCCACCCATTCGTGAGAATGGGATGGAAATCTCGGCTAAGTTGCCAGAGAAGTCAACATCCACTGCAGCGTTGCTGAGTGAACTTTGGCCCCAACCAAGGAAGCCGTAGCTGTACAAGCCGTAGGAAGACTCACTGTCGGCCCAAAGCACGTAGTTGGCTTGGAACGGCAAAGTGTGAGTACCACCGAGGTTGTATCCGGTGCTGCTTCCTGCGCCATCGACGCTGAGATAGATGAGCACGTCACTGGTGGAGAGATCTTCACCGGTCAAACCGATGTAGAGGTCATCCCCTTCAATGTAGGTCACCATCATGTCGTTGGTACCGTCACCGCTCATTACACCAGGCATAGCGTAGCCAGATGGATTGAGGGCGTTACCACCGTTCCAGTCAGCGTCCGATCCGTCAATGTTCATGACTTCAGGTTGGAAGTTCGTGGACACGTAGGATGCACGGGTTCCGTCAGTCGACTGAATGAGCATGCTCACTTCATTGGAAGGAGCAGTGGTCAAGTGGGTCGAGGTCATCGAGAACAGGTTCGCTTCGTCAATGGTAGCAGACGAGTCAACAATCAACTTCGAGGCGTCAATCGTGTTACCGATCGATGTCACGTAGGCGTTCGTGCCAGCGTTGATTTGGTTTGTAGCAGCGGACCAGGTCATGTTTTCGACAGTTCCTTGCGATTCCACGACTTCAAGAGCAGTGATTGCATCAACCGTACCACCGTCCCAGCGGAACGGAGAGTTTTCGACATACATGCCAACAAGTCCAGAGGCGTTCATTGGGTAAACCCACACATCGTCGCTGTCGACGACATACAGACCGGTTCCAGTTGCGCCACCATCCACGTTAGCGGTGATTGCGCTCACGGTTGCGTCATCCACGTAGACACCGTAGGAATCTCCTGTGATGGAAGCGTCACCAGTGAGGTAGAGAGCACCGCTCGTCTTGGTCACACCAGTTTCGTATCCTGCCACAGTGGTTCCAGACAGAGTCAAGGAGTCACCATTCGCATCATCAGCGTCGATTCCGTTGGTGAGGGAAGTCCCGTCACCTATGAGGGAAGATCCAACATCGACAACGTCACAGTTGCTGATCACCATAGCGGCGTCAGACAGAGTCACGATGTTCCGAGCGGAGTTAATTTGAACTCCAGAACAGTCTTCCATAACGATACCTACAGCGTTTGGTGAAACACGGCCAGCTGACAATTCAATCGAATTGTCTGCAATAACTGGACCAGCGTAGCCACCTGCAGCACCGCCTTCAACCATGAAGACATCTGTACCACCGTCGCCGTAAGAATCGCTTAGGGCTAGGCTGTAAGCTCCAGCAACACTGTAGCTCACCAATGGTGAGTAATCTGCGTTGCTGGCGAAATTGTTGTAGCTGTCTGTTGTTCCATCAGGCTTTGTGATAACGATGGATGCTTCGTATCCCCAAGAATCAGTAGCAACATTCACTGCCATGACCTTGCCAGTGGCAAGAGTCGCTGTGCAGCTAGCACTTGATCTGTAGGAGTACGAGCGGATCGTACATAGCGAGGTCGTAGGCGCTGGTGGGTTGGTCATCGAGTCAAGCACGATACCGCCGTCAGCATCGATCAACGTATTGTTGTCGATTTCACCGTAACCACCATTGATATCGATTCCAGCGTGAGCTGAATCGCCGGCACCGTTGATGTTGTTGCCTGAGACCGTGAAGTCTTCAGCACTCACCAGGTAGATACCGTTGGTCAATGTGTTGATCGTGTTGTCAGAGATGACAAGGCCATCGTGACCACCAGGGTATGCTGCAATTGCTCCATTGCTGGTGTCACCGGAATTGAAAGTGTTTCCAGTGATCAAAGCATTGTCAGCATCGCCGCTGCTGTAGAGCCAGACATCTGCAATTTCGCCACCATCGTTGAAGATGTTGTTCGAAATCGTGATGTTGTCTGCTCCAGTTACACCGTTGTGGTAACTGTAGTAGGCTGCACGTTCAAGCATGATACCAACACCACAGTTGTTGAAGGTGTTACCCGAGATGATTCCGCCGTCGCCACCAGATACCTGCATGCAGATATCAGTGACTTGGATAGCGTTGTTCAACGAGGTATAACCCTTGTAGTGGGTGATGGTCGAGTTGGTAAGTGCTAGGGTTTCAACTTCCCAATTGTATTGGTTATTGTAATTGTATCCGTTCGCAATTTCAATCGTAGCGACGTTCGAGAAGATCGAATTGTTCGCAACGAATGTTGAGTACGAGTAGAAGTAATCACCGAATTGAATACCGTATGCTTCGTTGGTCGATGCATCAACGGCGATGCCATAAATGGCGGCGTCGTTCATGTAGATCTCAGACCCACCAGGGCTCTTGCTGTACCAGCGTTGGTTACCGTAGTAATCATAGACACCAGTTCCAAGCAAAGTCGTTCCGTTGAAGTTGTAATCCGTACCACCGTTAAGGTAGATGTAAGGAACGTCAACCATGACGACTTCGTTACCGAGGTCTTCCGCAATACCGCCGTAGTAACCGTATTCCTTCACAGTACCACCATCTCCGTCACTGAGCGTTCGGGAACCAGAGGTCGAGAACGATCCTTCACAAGGTGCAACAGTCTGATATGCCGTGCTGGCAGAGTACCAGCAGACACGGTGTGCGATCTTGGTTGTCAAAGCAACGGCTTCGGTGTTCCCTGCAGCATCGGTCAGCGTAGCGCCAACACTAGCGTATCGGAAATCAGCGACGTTGTTGGTGGCAGAAGTGTATGAATACGCAACTTCTGCGACGGTCATCACTTTGTAACCAGCGAGGGATGGAATGTCCTTGCCGTTCGCATCGACGGTCGCTGTCACGAAGGTCAGATCGTTTGCAACTCCGTTGGCGTCCGTAAGCCCTGCACCTGCTGCGCCGCCATCGGCGTCGAGGAGGGTTACAGTAGCGGCTGCGACAGCTACGCTGTCAGCCGTGAGGCTCACATCCAGAGTTCGCATCCGAGTGACAACACCAGATCCAGTAACATCGACGGAGTCGACATCAATGGTTCCTTCGATAAAGTCAACCATGGCACTTCCAGTAAGAACGATATCCTTTACGTTCCCCATGGTCATGTCAGTTAAAGTAAATTCGCCAGAACCAGCTGATTCGATACCGATCGCGTTGCTTGCAATCGACATGCCAGTCATCGTGACTGGATTATCGGTGTTTTGACCGTACTTGAATGCGGCTCCTGCGCTGTTGGTGACATCACCAGTGACATCTCCGTTGATGTCCTTAGTGTAGTAAACACCAGCAGAGGTTTGGCTGTCCAAATCAAGGTTAGCAAGTTCAACTGTACCGGATGCAGAACTACCGACGAGGACACCGTAGGTGCCGCCATCAACTTGCAATCCATCAATCGATGCAGCCGCTTGGCCCGTGATTTCGAGACCTGAGTCGACCGGGTTGGTCACTACGATGTTCTCGAGGACACCAGCAGCGTATCCGCCGCCGATTTCAATTCCGTTGTCCGCTCCAGTGATGGTTCCATCCTTGAAGAGAGGTGTACCTGATTCACGGACGTATTCTCCCAACTCTGCAGCGTTGTCGCTCGAACGAGCAACGAACTCCAGACGATCTTGGAAGTTGTCAGCACGGTTGTGCAGGACGTCAATGTACAGAGATACCTTGGAAATGTTGGTAGCCGAGATATCCACAGTAGGCATGGTCAAACGTGCTCCTTGGCCAGGACTCATGTAGTATGAGTAGGCGTAATCAAGGCAAACGTTGTACGAGGATGGGTATCCGCCACCATAGCCTTCAGGAGGCGTGAATGGTCCATTGGTTCCACCATGGTATGAGGTGTAGTAGTAACCCCAGTAGTGGTACGGGTACGCTGCGTAGGAACCGGTTGGGCTAACGCCGTCGATTCCTTCCCAGTCAAATCCAAACTCATCTGGTGCATAGTAGTAGCCTGGGTATCCAGGGTTCGACTGTGGGCCACCAGGCCAGTAGTTGTGCATGTAGTAGAAGTACCCCTCGAAGTTCGATCCGTATCCTGGACCGTACGAGTAACCATAGTAGTTACACGACCAACTTGGGACACCACCGGTTGCACCTGTAGCGTAGGTAGCGGTATCACCGGTACCTGAAGCTGGATCAGCAGCACCGTATGGATAGTAACCGGTATCAGAGGATTGGGTGATGTTCCAAGCGTTTCCGCTGTCGTCTTCCAATTCAATGTTGTAGCGATCAGTGATCATGTAGTACTTGCTGGTAGCGTAGTTGTATGTTGGGTGAGCGTTTCCGCCACCGTAGATACTGTTCCAGCCAACTTGCAAGTAGTCATCACCGATGTAGGTCGACAAGTCGATCTTGTAGGTCTTCCATCCAGTGTTTTCACCGCTGAGCAAAGTGCTGCGGTAAACAGTAGGAAGAGACATACCGCCGTAGATGTCAACACCAACGGTGTTGTCAGTAGCGGTGAATCCGTCAACTTGTGGAGCACCGTTGTAGGATTGGATACCCACAGCGGCGTTCTTCACGATTACGTTTTCGATGCTACCACCGGATGCTTCGACCCAAAGAGCCGTTCCAGTTTGTCCAGTGTTGATGATGCTTGAATCTGCGATGTCCACAGTTCCGCCGTTCACCATGACAGTAGCCATATCAGCGTATGATGCAGTTGCACCGAACACTGTACCGCTGTTGCTCATGATGAAAGTAGCACCAGGTCCTACAAAGAGAGCGGCACCAGTCGTGGAGTCTTGAGCGACGTCACGAAGGGTTCCACCATCAAGATTGAGAGTTCCATCTTGGATGTCGATGTGGAGTCCATAGGTGCTCGAAATAGCCTTCACTGCGCCAACTTGACCGGTGTCAGGAGACACGGTCACCTTGAGCGAACCACCGTCACTGATTGTTAGGACAGGAGACGATGTAGCTGTGCTCTTCACCTTTAGAACGGATCCGAGAAGGACGATGTTGCATCCATCAAGCGTCAGGTCTGCAGCCAAGGTCATTGGCGTGCTGTCGAACACATATGCGTTCAGTGTTGGGTTGTATGTTGTTGCAAGGGTCGTGTTAGCTGCGATCCATGCACAGTCCATACCAGCTGCGTCGAATTCCACTGGAGCGGGTTCGAGGAGGAGGTCAATCGTGTCTCCAACGGTGTAGGTACCATCTGTAGGGTACCATGAATCCGTGTAGAGGGTTTCGTTTTGACCTGCTGCACCGAATGCTCGCAAGTTGTGGTCGTCGTATGCATTACCTGATTCATCAGATGTGATGACCCAGACAGTTGCTTCACCAGTAGCATCGGTGACGTGGGATCCAACTTCAAAGAGTTCGGAACCCGATCCATCAACGAGAGTAGCGGTGACGTAGTGACCTGATTTATAAATCACAGAAGCGACACCGTTGACCAAAGCATTACGGTAGGTGAAAGCGCTCGCAAGACCGCCGTACCAAACTTCCGAAGAGGAAGAGGCCGTAACCTTGCCATCAGCACCAGCATAAGGTGAGGTAGCTCCATCCACGAGAACCTGGATGAGGCGAACATCAGAGTTGGTGTCTGCGTAAGCAAAGTCAGCAAGTCCAGTACCGGACGTTGTAACATCTGTCACACCGATGGTAACATCAGAGTAGCGTGCGTAAACCATTGGGGTCACGGTATCGCTGTGGCTGAAGTCTCCGTCTTCGAGTGTAACCGTGTTCGCTGCGATGGAACAGCCGTTGGAGCTGAGCGCATCTGCAGTAACCGACAACATGTGGACATTCCAACCGCAACCGCTCACCGAAATGGTGGTGGCAACGAGGTTTTCCATAGAAACGAGCGTTGAAGTGATCGCGTTTCCAGTCATGGAGAAGGTCCCCATGGTCATGCTGTCAAAGGTACCAGGTTGAACGCGGGTCATGACGGTGTTACCAACGGTAACGTCATCGAAGACTGCGTTGTCAGCGGATGGCCCGTTACCGGTGCTGGATGTGCCACCAGGGGTGATCATCATCATAGCGGTTCCGAAGTCCACTGTGTTCATCGAGATAGCGTCCATTGCTTCGATTGAAACCGTAGCATAGTCATCTGCGTCGAAGTTGAACAAAGTAACTTCACTGCCGCTGCCTGCTGCGGAACTGAATGCAGTTCCAGTAGCGATGGTGCCACCGCCAGGGAGAGAAGCGGTGGTTGTAGCGGTCACGTTGCTGACAGTCACGGATGCGAAGTCGACATCGATGAGGTTGACGTATGCGTTTTGCACGGTAGTGTTCTCAAGGAAGAGAGAACCACCAGTCGAACCAGCTACGTTGACGATTGCTCCACCTGCGGCTGAGCCGAGTGTGTTACAATCTTTCATGACACCTTCAGTTAGGGTAGCAACTGTGTCTGCTGCAAAGTCGAAACACGACGAGGAAGCCCCATCGACGTTGAAGTTGCTCATGGACACAACTGTGCCTAGCCCGCTTCCGTGAGTGAAAGCAGAACCGACATTGGTGAACGTCACATGATCCATCGTGAAGTTACCAACGTTCGAGTTGGTGCTCGGCGAGGAACCGTGGCGTGAACCAGCGGCAATTGCAGCGTCTGTTGTGTTCTTGAAGTCAACATAGTTGAAGACGTGTCGATCATCGGTGTCAGCGGCGCAAGCACCGGTGAAAGCCATTCCTTTCCATTCAATAGGGTTTAGTGGTGTTCCATCAAGACCCTCGAAGAGGATGTGGTCGGTGCTGTTACCGTTGAGCGTCATCTTGTCGCATGTTCCGTCAAAGGAGATTCCTTTGCCTTCTGCGACTTGAATAATAACGCCTGGTTGGATCGTCAAATCAGCCGAAATGGTGAGGTAGTCGCCACTTGGGTTGACTCGAATTGGGCTGTCGGTGATGTCCCAAGTCGTATCTTGAGTGATGTCCGAGGTGACGTCCGTACCCTTACCTTCGAAAGGCATGGTTCGGTAGTAAACACCACAATCCATGGAGGAGCTCTGGTAGCAATAGTATGTGCCGTAGTACGAGTAGTATGGTGCAATCGTACCTGCTCGAGCGAAGGAGCTCGCTGTGGTAGGCAACTGAGGCATGTTTCCATACCACGTGGTCATACTGCGAACCAATGCCGTGGAACCGGTGCTTACGAAGTGCATGTTTCCATGCCGTCCGAGGTTGATCCGGTCGTTAGCGTCGGTGTAGTTGTAGTCCGTACCAAAGTAGGTGAAGTTGAATCCTTCTGGCATAGCAATGTTATCAGCACACTTGTTGGCCCATGTGTTCCAGTAGTAGCTGGAGGAACAGTAGTAACCAGATGGGTTTCCACCGGATGAACCCATGATGTCAGATGCATCTGCGTTCACTAAGCCAGTGAGTCCACGGTCAAACGTCTCGTAGCCGCTACCGGTCGAACTGGTCGCAATTCGGTAGTTGGCTGGGTGAGGGTTTGTTCCGGTGATGTATTGCGTACTGGTACGATGTCGGATGGTTTGTCCCATGGTTCGGGTTTGATCCATGAAACCTACGGTTGCGGCATCGTACGAGTTGGTACAAGCATCGTCGTACTTGAATTCAATTTCGTTTGTCACGTCATAGAAGACAGCTTGGTAAGTACAGGTGTCCGTTGTGGAGTAACCCATATCTCGCCATTCGACGATAAACATCTTGTTTGGATCACCAACAGAGAAGGTCTCGGTCGTGGTTGTCTTTGTGTTGACAGCGACTGTTGAAACGTCTTGTGCCTTGAGGTAGTACTCAACAGAGTCGCCACGTTCAAGATCTTCGACGTTAGCAGACCAGTCACATGATGACAAAACACATTGTGCACGTGTCGAGCCAGACTCTTGAGTCATGACAACAGCGGTCCAGGAACCAGCGGAGCCGCCATCAGGCGTCACGCGGTAGTAGGCTGTTGGGCCGACACCAGCAGATGTGCTGACGTTGAGTCCTGCAGGTGGGTCGCCACCGTCAGAGAGGCTCGCTGTGATCGTTCGGTCCTTGCTGTGGGAATCAGCAAGAGCGGAATGGGTGAATACAGGTGCGAACGTATCAGGCGTTGGTGCGACGTTACCGATCTTGTAGGTGACATCACCAGTAGAGGCGATGCGGCCGTAATAGCCCATACCGAGTGCAAACCCGCTCCACTTGTAAGAGGTGACACCGGAGTATGCACCTGCATAGTAGTAAGCCGGAGAGCAAGCGTCTCGGGAACTGTAAGGGCTGCGGAAGAAGTGAGTGAAACCATTGCTGGTCACGCACAAACGGTTCGCATTCGTTCCAGCGCCGCCAGTTTCGTTTCCGAAACCAAACTTACCAAACATACCACCGTAGTCAGAACCGAGGGTGATTTTGTAGGCGTTGGTGTAACCGTAGCTCGTACTGGAGTCAGCGGAAGTACCGCCAGACACTGCGCTGTCGATGGAGGTCGAGGAACCGATACCAACCATTGCAAAGGAATCGCTTACACTGTCGTAAAGGAACATTAGGTTCATTCCAGGTCCGTCAGCTGCAGAGATGGTAAGATAACCACCATCGTCCTTGTGCAGTAAATCAATGTTCGATCGGGTACCACCGGTACCTTGGGAACCGGAAGATGCAGTGGTCGTGTGCTGCGCAACCCAGTTGCCGTAGAAGTAGTAGGATGACGAGTAGAAGCAAGAGCTGCTACCTGTTCCACAGGACGAAGTGTCGAATTCGAAGTAGAATTCATCGCTGCCGTCGAAGTGAGTCATCTGTCGGTCGAAGAATTGGGCTGCACTTGGCGAATAATAGTTCGCTGCGTGGACATCAGTTGTCAACACAGTGAGTTTCTTATCCTCGCCTGCATCTGTAACATCCTCTACAGCGAAGTAGTAGGGTGTTGGTGCAGTTTGAGAGCCTGTGAGCACTGGATCGTATCCAACGTTGGCACCGCCAGCGGTGTTGAGATCCTGGAACTTCCAGTAATACTGGACATAGTCACCTGCTGCGATCGTTCCAGTTGCTGCCTTGAATTGGCATTCAGAGCTGGACGAGGCACATGTACCGATGCTTGTAGCAGTCACACTGGTGTAAGTTCCATTGTTGAGTGCATAGTTAAGCGTTGGTGCGTTAGCAGTAGTGGTGTCAATTCCTGACATATCGGTAATGGTCGTGAAGAAGGTGCGAGCGCCTTCGACGTACGATGTTAGTCCCGAGTAAGGTACGAATCCAGACAATGGAGCGTCTGTGTCCGAGCCGCCAGAATAAACAACCTGAATCCAGGAGTTCGATGAACCACCGGAGTAAGTTCGCTCATAAACGTAGCCCGTAGCGGTCGTACGCTGTCCGATAGCGACTGTGTCTGAGTTTGTTTGAGCAGCCGTGATGTATCCTGAAGATGTACCTGAAGCACATGTGGCTGCAGTGGTACAGAAGTTGGTTGTGTACATGCCACCGGAGTATGATCCGAGGGTGTGAGTACCTGCTGCGGCACTGTTCCAGATGGATCGAATAATTCCACGCCCGTTCGCAGTGTTGTAAGCAGATCCAGTAATGATTTTGCTGGTCGGCATAGCGCCAGAGCACGTAGCAGTCGGAATGGTATGGGTGTACGAAGACATGGAAGCTGTTCCACAGTCTTCCAGGACCGCCGCAGTGATCACCTTGCTGTTAGAGCCACTTTTGTAGCTGTAAGTCTGCTTGTGACTGATGGAATCAACCGTTGCGCCAGTTGGAAGTGCATTGGAAGAACTGAATGTGTATCGTTGCCAAGACATGTAACGCATCGATCCGTAATAACTGTAAGTATAACGGTAAGAATTGCTGTAGCAGTTTCGATAGTATCGGTAACAGTATCCACCAGCGTTGCTGTAGACCTTGATGGTTGGGTCGATAGCAAGCGGGAACACACGGTCATCAGACATCAACCAATCTGCTTCCACTGCGGTCGTGATGACCACTTGTGGACCGAAGACCTGGATGAAGAATGTGGCCATGTATGGCCCTTCTGAACCCTCTTCAATTACGACAGGAACGGGGATCTCAGCAAGGAGTTCGCCTGTTTCCATGTGGCGGATTTCAAGGGATTCTTGAGTTTGAGTCATCTCTTCACCGAGCATTGTATCGCCGAGGTAAAGTGCATAGCCTGAAGGAATTTGCATTGTTTCAGATAGACCGAACCAAGCTGCATTTGGCTCAAGAACAGGTCGCTCGCGGATGACGAGGTTCTGCTTGAGTTGTGTCGACTCGACTGTGTAGTCAAGGTCGAAACCTTCTGCAATTGGGTACCTTAGGACGTTGCCACCTACGGTCACGCCTTCTTCCGAAGGAGCGACGTGGTACGGCTGTGGCGCAGTGCCAGTTTCGTCCAAGGTCACGATCATTGGTGCGATTCCAGTGATGATTGGGTCAACAAATTGGTTCGGTTGAACCGCAACACCGTAAGCCATTTCAGGAGCGAAATGGGTTCCGAAGCTGTTTTCTGTTACTTCCCAACCGTTGGATGTAGCGACGACATTCAAATCAATGTCTTGCCATGCACCACTGTCCGCCATGAAGTGGACTGGCGTAGCGTGATTTAGCTGCGCAAATTTGCCATCTTCTGTGACGTAGGTCTTGGTCGTTTGGTCTCTCATGCCGATCAGTTCATCGGATGGTTCATATTCGTAATCAGTCTTAACAGCTTCTGGCAGTGCAAAGAAATCTTTCTCTGCTGTGGTGTTTGAATCAACAAACTCCACGTCACTTGCGTTGTTATCGACGAACCCAGCCATAGGCATGAGGGCCATCAAAGCGCACAACAAAAGTGCGATGCCAATGCCGCTGAAGACTGACGTTTTCTTGGTATTCTTATTTCCCAACATGTGTCATTCACCCATACGGATTGTATGCAAAGCATCCCACGCTTTGAACCCTTTATAGGAGTTGGGGTGCAAAATCTTTGAATTTCAACATTGAGATACATAACCTAACCGGGTTACAGAGGAGCATTTCACCGTGCAAACACCCATTATCCCGGAGGCACGAAATTGTCGCCAAAAAACCATTGATATGTTCGAAGAAGAAAGGTCACCGACCAACCTGGAGAGCAGGTCATCGATTAGGAGATGGGAAAGGCCGCAGATCGTGTCTGAAAGTACCTTTACAGAAAGTGAAAAATAACTTTCACTTCTAAAAATAGAAAGAACAAAAAAAAGGGGGGGCTGAGGAGGCCGTCGAAACGGCCCCCTCAGCGGCACTTCCCCTCGTAAGGGGACGGTTAGCTTAGAGGTAGTCAGAGGCTGTGATCAGTAATCCCAGTTCTCTTTGCCCTCTTCACCCTCGCCACCACGGGAAAGGATGAATGCTCCAGCAATAAAGGCTACAAGGACAACGCCACCAATAACGCCCCAGGTCCAAGTAGGGACCTCGGATGCGGTAACATCGCCTGTAACGTTGGTTCCATCATCGATGTTCGATGTGTCTGCATCACGTTGGTAATCGATGCTGTTGAGGTGACCTGCTGCTGCAGTGTTTCCTAGAGCGTCGACTGGTACCGCTGTGAAGTAGTACGTGTAGGTTCCAGCAGCGGTTGGCTTGTCGATCTCAACATCTGTTGTGAGGGTTGATGCACATGTGCTTGGCATGTTAGCTGCATTGAATGTACCACGTTGGTAGCACACGTTCCATGAAGCAACATCCGAAGTTTCGCCTGTTGCTTCCCAGTCAATGACCCACATCTCACCGCTTTCAGACACTGAGAAGTCCATAGCGGAAACACCGCCATCAACGGACTTGTCTGCTGTGACATTGGCGACACCCTTTGGGGTGCTGCATCCAACGCTGTTGCAGATTTCAACAACAACGCTGTAGAAAGCGCCGTGTTCAGTGTTTGATCCCGAGTATGAGAAGGTGCTGATTCCAACGCCAAGGCCTGTGGAGAACGCATCAGCGCATCCAGCCTCGCCTTCACAAATGGTGATGTCAATGCTGTCCGTATTGAGCATGGTTCCATCGACGCCCCAATTGAGGACAATGGCACCACCCTTAGCGGCAGCAGCACTGAAACCAGTGATGCTTGCGTCAGGAACGTCTGCTACAGCGAGGGATCCACCCATAAGCACCAACGCACCTTGCGACAACACAGGGCTGTCTGTAGGAAGTACGTAAGCGAACATTTCAGTGGTTGCGTCAACATCAAGTGCTTGCGAGGAGATCAGCGTCCAAAGTCCAGCATCGGTGACGTACCAGAGCGAAGTGGCTCCGATGTCCTTTGCCACTGTGACATCCATCGATTGTTCGAGGATATCGCCAGCAGAGTAGGTTGTACCAGGAACGTAATCAACAGCACCAACGGCGCTGTATGTGCCAGAGTAAGATGGAAGTTCCTTGTTTGCATAGTTTGCAAGGTCTGCATCGGTAGCGGTTAGCGTGAATGCATCAGGTGCGTAGTACTTGATTCCGTAACTCACGGTGATACCGGAGGCAGTGGTGGCAGATGCGCCACCGTTGTTCCAGATTTGAAGCATCAGTTCTTCGCTTGTCGAACCGCCGTTAGCATCGTAAACAGTAAACGAGACCGGGAAGTTGGTGACATACGATTCCATGATCATCACTGAGCATGTGAGGGATTCTGGTCCACGTTCGCAGCCAGGAAGAGCGTTGCCAGAGTTGGACCACGAGTATTCAAGACCCATACCGGATGGATCATCAACATCGAAGACTTGCGCAGACATCTGAAGAGGTTGTTCTTGGCCTGTGAACAAGGCACCTTCATTCATCAAGTCAAGGGACAAGATGAGAGGATTGTTGTTTCGGACATCCACAGTCATGCTTCGATCGTTGTTTGACGGTCGTGCATCGGTTGTCTTTTGTTCGAGGGTCAACAGTGCATCGAATGTGTGTTCTCCGCTGTCTAATGTCACCATCAAGCAAGCGTATCCATTCAGTTCTGCACCGCCCATAGGGTTACCATCTGCATCCAAGATTGCGCCTGTACCGAGTGGTTTGTACATGTAAGCAGGTTCGACACCAGCCTCGCAAGAATTAGCGACAACTGTGGTTTCAGTACCCATAGCATCGGTTACTGTGAGCGAAACATTCCAATCATAGTTGACGGATGCGTCACTGCCTCGGTGTTCGACTTCCACATGGAAGAAAGAAACACCAACATTGAGGTCCGCAGGTGCGTCATCACTCATCATGCTGGTCGGGTTTCCTGTTCCATCAGCGTTGTAGCCTTGGGCCACGGTCATACGTGAAACACGAATGTCGTGGTAGGTTTGTGCGCTTCCGAGAATTTCATCTTGATCGGTGGTCGGATAGGAATCTTGGGTAAAGTCTTCTTCACAAATGTTATTCAGAGTCTCGTTGTTCGTTGGGTCCGTCGTAACACAGCTGTCAAATTGACTGTATTGAGTGAAACCAATCAACTGGGCTTGGAGGCCGTAACTCGCATCAGCGTTTGTTGCATCGAAGGTGAGTTCCCCACCAAAGGTCCATTCGGTCAGGTATGAAAGGACCATGCGGCTTGAGTTGGTTGTGGTTGGAGGCTCAGTAGAGAAGTCAGCGTATGTTTCAACGATGGTTGAAGTTCCAACAGCAACATCGTAAAATGCATCTGCGTTGAGGTCTGTTCCGTCAGTGGACTGAAGAGCAGTAATGTCGCCGAATCCTTTGAGGCGGACAGTTACGTTTCGAGGCGTGAAGGTATCAGAACCGTTCGCGAGAACAGTCATTGTCCAGGCCTTAGCGCCTGCGCCAGTTTCAGCGGTTTCTCCGGAATCCCAAGAGAGGTCGACTTGAATGTCGTACCAGTTGACAACGCTGACCTCGATGGTCTGACCGTCGTTGCCTGCATCTGTGTCACTTGGAGTGTCAGCGACAACTTGAATGATGTATTCTCCAACGACTGGCGTCCATACAATTGGATTGCCTGCGTACTGGAGGGTGTACTTGCCACCGCCAAGGACGCTGGAAGCAGCGAGGGATGTGAAGTCACAAAGAGCAGCAGATCCACAGATGACATCTGTGTTTGCCCATTCGAGGTCATTTCCTGCAGAATCCTTTGCAATCATGGTTGGAGCACCGTTGCCATCAGAAAGCCAGACACTAACAGTGTAGGACAATTCAGTGATGTCAACATCGCCGCTGTTCTGGATGTAGGCTTCGAAATTTGTGATTTCGCCTGCATTCAGGGTGTTACGGCAACCTGCGTTTGTACAGGTGGTTTCTTTCGGGCTTGTAATTGCGATGACTTCTGCGTCTACGCCCGCACGGGCGCTGCTGTCGTCAACATCAATATTTTCTTGCAGCTCGGTGAGGTCGAAGTTAGCCATTAGACTAAGCATCAACATTGCAACGAGTATCATAGGGGTTGTTTTGTTCATTTCAATACCTCCGATGGTTCGGTACTCCTCGGCACATCATGCGCCGTATTTATACTATAGGAACAATGTGTGATGAAATGAAACCTCGAAAAAGGCTACTATTTGAGCGGGGGAAGACCCCAGTCCCCCGATTGAACCAGCGATAGAGCATCGAGTTTGTACTTGATACCGTTGCAAAGAAACATGCGACGGCTGATTTTATTGGCCTGTCCAAAAGAAATCATCCTTACAAAAATGAACATTAGGACTCTCTGAGAGCCGCTGAGGGAGGAATCATCGAGGCTTTGCGAATCGGATAGGCGGTCGCCAGGAGAACCAAGACTAAACCACCGAGAACAACCGAAAAGATTGACGCATAAGGCAAACTAAACTCAGCACCTTGATCCTTCCAAAAGGTATCGTACAACGCCCGATGGAAGCCTACGGCGATGATGGCACCGTTGAGCATACCGAACACAGCCACCCATACCACCTCGACCATGAACGTAGCCATCACCATGCTGCGGCGGTAGCCGAGGGCGCGCAACACACCGATGGTTTTGGTACGCTCTGAGACTGAGCGCACGGTGACAACACCAATACCAGCGATGCCGACAATCAATCCAAGGGCGAGGTAGGCTTCAAAAATTGCAAGGATAGCCAAAACCAGTGATTGGAGGACCATCACCTCGTCAGCAATCACAACGACTTGAACACCCTCGCCGTTCAGACCTTCTTCTAAATCGGTTGCCAACTCCGAGGTGGCTTTGCGGACCTCGCTTGTTTTCCCCATTGGTGCAAACCCATCATCACCAGCGTCGAAGCCTTCACTTGCAACCGCTTGGCCATCAACGCTGACGTACATTCGAGTGAGTCGCCCATCGAACTGATCAACGGCTACATCGCCCGGGATCCAAACCCCTGCAGAGAACAGGTACGACGACTGTTCGAGGAAGCCAGCAATCTTGACATTTTTTGTGTTTCCTGGATTTGAGGTATCAATTAGCAAAATTGATTCTCCAATTGAAAAACTAAGCCTTGAAAGCCCGGTCCCATCAGCCACAGATTCAAGGCCGAAGGAAGCATCCACGAACACCAAATCTTCTCGCGATTCAACCGTGATCCAAGCTTCTTTTTCGGTCTCACCAAGGCTTGAATCCCATTGGTAAAGCGGCAGACCACCATGCTGGGAAAAGTTTTCATCGAACCCTCTGAGAAGGTAAGGCATACGCTCACCATCATCGTTCTCCAAAAACACTTGACTCCGATGTATTCGAGCGACTGAGTCAATCGAATCTGCAACGGGAGAAGAAAGGTTCCAATCATCTGGATTCATAGGCAATTCGATTGGCCGGGAACGGGACCCTGTGAGCAGAAGTTCATAGTCGCCCTCCGCTTCTTCGACGAAGGAACTGGAGTAGTTGTCAAACTGTTCAGCATAGCCACTGAGGACAATCACTGAAAACACCGTAATGGAAAACATCCCCATCACCACAGCGGTTCGAACAGGTGCAGCCAGAGGATGGGCCAAAGCGACAGGCAGAACAGGCCCGAAACGCTTGGTCAGAAGTTTAGATTTACCTAAACGGCCAACCAAGAGAGGTGCTGCACTCGTCAGCAACAAGACCCCAGCGAACACTTCAACAAGACCCAGAACAATGAAGGAAAGTTCATCAGGAGTCATTTCTTTTCGGACCGGGTCGATGCTGTTGAGTCCAACCGTCCAGATGAGCAAACAAAGTCCGAGCACAGCCAAGGTGTTCCGACCTGCATGGCGATGGAGGTTGGACCACGCCGTTGTACGGTTCTTGAGCACCGTTGGGAGTTCCAATGTCAACAATGGCACACCCGAAATCAGCAAGCACACCCCGGCGACCACCCAAGCGAAGTAGGCGATGGAACTGTCGAAACCGACCACTGCAAGCAGGGCGAGGCACAGTAAAGCAGACCCGAAAAAGAGAATTTGCATCAAGATGAGCATCCACGACACCGATCCTGAAATCGCTTCACGTCCGCCGCGAAGCGCCACGACAATGTTGGTGCGAGCGGTCCAAACCGCAGTTGACCACAGGGTGATTAAGGCCAATAAAAAGCCCCAAGCCCAACCTGCAAACACCGAACTCCATGTCCACTGGAACAAGAAAAGACTCGAACCCACTGAACTGAAGATGTTCTGGAAACCAATGCTGATGAACCAGGCAAGCCCCAAGCCTACAAAGGAGCCGAGCGCAGATGCCAGCCCTGCAACCATTGCCCCTTCCATCACCGCAAGTGACCGTGCATCGGATTGTGACATGCCAAGCGAGCGCAGGGTTCCAAATTCGCTGCGACGGGACTCGGCGAGCATCAAAACGATGGTTAGCACAAGAAGAACACCCGCTGCGATGGTGAACGAACCGAAGACGAGGAACATGGCTGCAAGAAGACCCGAGGATTCTGCGGCTAATGCTGCAGCGTCTACTTTGACGGCTTGTACGTTGAGGTTGAGGTCAGAGGCTGTGGCTCGGTGATCAAACCACGCACTGATTGAGGAAGCCGTGCCGTTTTCGCTTGAAGTGTTTGATGTTAGAACGAGAAGGTTTCGTTCATCATCTGCTGCTGAAGACAACTGTTCTGCGTCTTGAAGTGAAATCAAGCCAAGCACCACGCCGTCCAAATCTGAGAGCCCTTCAAGGCCCTCAACTTCCGTGTAGTAGCCAGAATGATTCAGTCGGTAGGCCGTATCGTCACCAAAAGCATAGGGGATCAAGCCTTTCAACCAAAACTCGCTTTGTCCAAGATCAAGGTTCAAATCTTGAAGCCGTTCACTGATTAAAACCGATCCATTGTCAACCAAAACTGGTGCGGTGCTTCCCCCAAAGGAAAGGAGCATCTGCGGCATGGTACCAAAACCACCGGCGCTTGAAAGAACAGGGAGTCGGAGGGATTCAACCTCCCCAGAGGTGCCATCCCAACGAAGCAATCCCCCATCGAAACTGCACCAATGCTCCACTGGAGTAAAGAGGGAAATCGAAGCACTGCCATCGCATCGAGCGTGCAGTGGCAGTGAAGCGGAAGTGGGGGTTGATTCTGGCCAACCTTCACCGTCATGTATTGAAAATTCACTGGTGAGGTTGACTTCACTGGCGTGATAGCGTTCAATTGACAACAAACCTTCGACTTCGAGGTACATTCCCTCATCAACAATAAATTCCAGACCCAATATTTTGGAAGGTGTGGGTACATTGATTTGCCTTTGTTCATGGGTTGACAAGTCAAAAGAGAAATGATGTAATATCAACGCATCAGCTGTGCTTTCCACAGCCAACCAGCCTTCGGCTTCAGAAGCAACGGCGTAAAATTGACCTTCTGCGTCGTATGCAGCCCACTCATCGTCCTCAACATGGTTTTCAGATCCAACGACCAGTCCATTTGCATGTGCAGCTGCACCGTATTGACCATCGCTTGACAGCGTGAAGTCGTGGACCATGCCTCCATCGGGCACACGCCACATCCATGCATCACCCGAACCAGCGGTTTGGAATCCAAGACCGGTCCCCGTAGCGTGCCACAGGCTGCGTTCGCCAGCCTCTAAGTCAGTCACAGCATTTGAGGCAAGGGTAAGCAAAGGCTCGTCATCGAAATTAAATTCAATCAGTGGCACCTGAAGAACTTCCAACACTGAATCAAAACCAAGAAGCGTGCTGTTTTCACGCAAGGACACAACATCTTCGCCCGCAATGCGGCCCAAGCCCCGGTTGGATGAAACACTGATTGCTCCAGTCGAGGCATCAACGTCGATGTTCAAACCGACGTCTTCTGCCGTCAAAGCCTGATCGAGGTGGCTTTCCAAAGCCTCAACGAGGGGCGGGATGGCATCTGCGCCGTCATGGGAAGAAGCAACGGCATAATGAATCGAATTGATTTCCCCTTCCATGCGTTGCAAACGTTGCGCCGTGGAAAGGTCTGTGAACACTGCAGGCGATGAAAGACCAGCCGCAGCACCTTGGCCTTGGTTTTGAACCACTTTGGCTACTGTTGCATTCTGAGTGACTCGTTCTCGTTGATTGTCTTGGGTGACGTACCAGCCCAATTCGACAACGGCTCCTTCGACGAGTGTGAGTTCCTCAGCCAGAACTTCATTGACTACGATGCTCAAAGGACGTTCTGGGCCGTTAAGTGCTTCAATTTCGGCGTATCTTATGCCGCTTTCACCACCGATGTGAGGCCAGATCTCTTCCGCATCAATGGTCCCGTTGAAGGCCAACCATGTGACGCTGGGAATCGAACGGTGGTCGCTCTGCATGCTGGCGCCTGCAACAATCCCTTGCTGCTGACCAATCACCTTTGATTGAAGCGTGGGATCAGCCTTGGCAGCAGCCCACACCTCAGAGGCGACGCGCTCCTCAAGTCTGATGCGCTCTCCTGTTGAAAGGTCAAGGCCTGAAATGGTGATGTCCGATTCACCCCAGGCACCTTCGACTTCGTACTGCACCGTGGCATCCAATGAATCGCCAACAACCAATGACGAGGTGATGATGGAAGAGGCAATAATCAAACCCAGCATCAACAAAGCGGCCTGACGTTTACGACGCAGCACCGTCTCGCGAGCGATCCTCCAAACAACAAGGCGCTGTGGGACAAGGAGAGGTTGAACGAACACGAGCGAAAGGATGCCAAAGGAAAAGGCTCCAACCCATCGCGTAGCCCCATCGACTGAGCACCAGTCCAAGACCATGAACGACAGACCGGCATCAAGCACGGGCACGGCCATCAGGCTAGCAACGGTGAACAGAGAGATGTGATGGGTGCGCGTCAATGTCCAGGTTGCGACAGCAGCAAGGAGTGCTACACACGCAAGCAGCATGACAAGCGCAACGAGCAGGTTCATTCCTCCTCGCTTCGAAGGGAATCCTTCACAATCAAACCATCTTCCATGTAGAGGATACGATCGCACAGGTCCGCTATGATTGAATCGTGTGTGACGATGAGAAAAGCGGTTTGATGTTCAAGGTTGATCCGTTTGAGGAGGGTGAGAACTTCGGTTGATGTTCGGGAATCAAGATTCCCTGTCGGTTCGTCGCAAAGGACAACAGCCGGGCGATGGACGATTGCACGTGCGATTGCGACGCGCTGTTGTTGACCGCCAGAGAGTTCTGCTGGCCGGTGTTGGCTTCGATCGCCGAGGCCTACGTCGTTGAGTGCTTCCAAAGCACGGGTTCGCGCTTCATTTGCAGAGGTACCGAGCAACAACAAAGGTAATTCTACATTTTCAACAGCTGAAAGCACGGGGAGGAGATTGAAATCTTGGAAAATGAAACCAAGATGCTTGGAGCGCATGGTGGTTCGTTCGTTATCGCTGATCCCGAACAAGGGTAGGCCATTGACGTTCACATCACCTGCGCTTGGAACATCAATACCTGAGAGAACGTTCAGCAAGGTGGTCTTCCCGCATCCTGAGGGACCCATAATGGCGACCATCTCACCGGCGCCAAGGCTGACGTTGACCCCCCGCACAGCTTCGACGGTCGAAGTGCCAGAAGCGTAGAGTTTCCACACACCTGATGCGCGCATAGCGGGGCTCATGCATCAAGGACGACGGAGTGCGTTGATAAACTACCGCTTGGAAGGTCATTCCATGGATGGAGAAAGGCAGGGCAGTGTGCGTGTGGTTGTCTTTGGCCCGTTGGTGGAGAGCTTGGGTTCCCGAACCCACAAAGTCCCACTGATGGAGAACATGAGCATCGAGGACATCATTGAGTTCTTAGGCGCCAGTGATTGGATCGCCAAAGGCCTCACAGTGGCCCTCAACAACGAACGTTGCCCCCTGGATGTACATCCGACAAATGGGGATGAAATCGCACTTCTGCCTCCGGTTTCTGGTGGCTGAACAGACCCCTCGCTCAAACGGGGGCCGAAGCCTTCAACTGCATTGGCCTCTACCCACCTTTTGAGGAAGCGTCATGATTGGTGGTTTGGGTCCTTTGGAAATGTTTGTCCTTGTTGGATTGTTTTTCGTCTTATTCGGTGCTGATCGTCTGCCAAAGATGGCCAACGCTATCGGCCGTTCCAAAGGTGAATTCCAGAAAGGATTGACTGACACCACCCGTGCAGTCGACCCAGCAGCAGCCATCGAAGACATGAGCGCTGGTGGCAGGACAGCAGAACAACGCCTTTTCGAAAGAGCAAAAGCCGTGGGCATCGAACCTGCAGGAATGGAAATTACTGTCCTTGAACGCAAGGTTTCTGCTCTTGAAGCACTTGACACAGAAGAGTGAATCCTTCACCGGGCTCGCTTTACATTCATTGGCGACCCACAAATATCACATTCTGCGACAGGGCCCTTCTTTGAACGATCTACATTTGATGGCACGGGGGTTGTCGCTCTGCACCCAATGCAACGGAGTTCCCATCGCCAGACTTGTTTTGCTCCCACTGTACCAACTGATTTTGTCGAACGTTGCTGAGACTGCATCACGTTCTGAAGGCGATAATCATCGGTGACAAGCGTGGCATCGAGGGCCAATGCGAGGGCGAGAACATCCACATCCACATCGGACAATCGAGGTAAATCGCCACTTGAAGCAGCGGCCTCCCTGGCCGTTTGGAGCCAGGCAGGTGGAACATCACGCCATTGTATTGAATCCAAGGATTGAACGAGAAGTGAACGTTGAGGGCTTACACGTTCAAGTTCAGCTTGTTGACTCAAAGCACACACACCATCTGCCAATTGATTGACGGGCCAATGGAGCAAAGCAGCAGTATCAAGCACTCGCATGTGGTAGGCGACCCCCGAACATACTCCATGAACTCACCGCTCACCCACATCTTCATATCAATGGGCTACAAGTTGTGGTCATGTCATGGAAGGAGTCCATCTTGGATGCCTTTGATGTCTTTGGACCAGCAAGTTTGGCTATGGTTTCGATGAGCGAAGCAATCATCCAACCAGTCCCGCCTGATTTGGTCTACATCCCAATGCTTCTCAACAACATTGGAGAAGTTGAAGTTGTTCTCTTGTTGTGGCTTGTCGTCACCGTATCATCGGTCATTGGCTCCCTCATTGGGTACCTGATTGGACAACGCTGGGGACGTTCATTGATCTCCAAGTTCGGATCCCCTTCCCATGTCCAAAAAATTGAGGCCCTCACTCAACGTTACGGCACCTTAGGGATCTTCATCGCTGCGTTTTCTCCGATCCCCTACAAGGTGTTCGGATGGCTAGCAGGCATGGGCGAGATGGACAAACGTCCATTCATCGCAGCAGGCTTGCTAGGCCGTGGCCTTCGGTTTGGCCTTGAGGCGATTTTGATTGGCGTGTATGGCAACCAGGCCTTCGATGTGTTGATGTGGTTCCTCGACAATGAGATTCTTATGGCTGTGCTGATTCTTCTTGGCGCTGCTGTGATCTGGTCAACTTGGAACTGGTGGAACGGATTGCAAATGGAAGCCACCGAACACCCTTGAAAACCAGGCTCAAGCATGGCAATTCAGCCAAGGTATGCGAGCGAATCATTATGAAGGGGAGGTCGGTGGATTGCTTGTCGCTCGTGTGGTGTAGCCAGGTCCATCATAGTGGGTTTTCATCCCGCCGACCCGGGTTCGAATCCCGGCCCGAGCACTTTTGTTTAAATGCGTACTGCGTACGTTTTTCTAGTTACTTACCAACCTAAGTTTTACTTTCTCCACACGCTGTATTGGAAGCGGATAACGCCGTTTTGTGGGATGGGATGTGGCTGTTTGGTCCCGTCGATGCGAGAGTAAAACCGTCCGTTTCTTTGACCACAGATTGAAATGAATCGACACCGGATTAAAAGGCCCAAATGGGTGCCTCTCCTGAGAGAATTACGACCTGGTCGAAGTGCACATCTCCGCCAAAACTGTGACGGTCTTGAGCGTCTTATCACAACGGTCCGGTAGGTGCACAGCACAACCATGGAGGCCAGCAGAACCTGCATCACTTGGCAAAGTGCTCGGGACCCTTCGGACCCGGGAGCGGTTTTTCAATCAAATGTCATCGGTG